>Ga0256407_10003232_pt1 | contig 29407 bp, 29 predicted proteins | sample RumenRJG_04DNA_FD_193489 | JGI IMG/M metagenome (GOLD analysis project Ga0256407, IMG submission 193489) | Bovine rumen microbial communities from Lethbridge, Alberta, Canada - RJG_04 | ecosystem: Host-associated > Mammals > Digestive system > Stomach > Rumen | place: Canada: Alberta...
ATAGTGGTACTACTCATGGCCAGCATACCGCCCAGGAAGATGCAGTCCATCCTCGACCATCCGAAGATGTGGCCCACGGTGATGCCCAGCATCGACATCGCGAAGATGATACAAGTCACCGAGATGATGGGCGAGGCTCCCATCTTCAGAATCTTCTTGAACGAGAAGTCCAGTCCAAGCGAGAACAGCAGGAACATCACGCCGATGTCTGCCCAGTCATGAATATCCTCCTTGTCCACCACCGATGCCGTGTAGGGCATGTGGGGTGACACCAGGAAGCCAGCCACGATATATCCCAGCACCAATGGCTGCTTCAGTTTCTTAAAGACAAGAGTAACGACGCCTGCCACCACCAGTATCAGCGCCAGGTCTTGTATCATTGTAGGTAGTTCTGCCATATCCTAAATCAGTTATTATATTCCGCCGTTAACTCACATATTCTCACCACCACCTGCATCGCCTTCTCCATCGACTGGATACTCACAAACTCGTAGGGGCCGTGGAAGTTGATGCCGCCAGCGAAGATGTTGGGGCAGGGGAGACCGCGAAACGACAGTTGGGCACCATCGGTTCCGCCACGGATGGGCTTCACCTTGGGGCTTACGCCACAGTCCTGCATAGCACGCAGCACCAGGTCGATGACGTGCATCTGCGGGTCGATCTTCTCCTTCATGTTGTAGTATTGGTCCTTCAACTCACAGGTGACGCTACAGCCTGTATCGGCATATTTGTCGTTCTGTTGGTGGGCCATTTTCTGGATGAGCCGTTTGCGTGCCTCGAACTTCTCGCGGTCGTGGTCACGAATGATGTACGACAGGCGTGCCTGTTCCGTCTGCGACTGGATGCCCGTCAGATGGAAGAATCCCTGATAGCCCTCAGTCGTCTCAGGCCGTTCGTCGGCAGGCAGCATGCTGATAAACTCGGCAGCCAGCAAACTGGCATTCACCATCTTGCCCTTGGCATAGCCGGGATGGACGCTCACCCCTTTGATGATGATCTTAGCCGATGCTGCGTTGAAGTTCTCGAACTCCAGTTCGCCTACATCGCCGCCGTCCATCGTGTAACCCCACTCGCAGCCGAATTTCTCAACATCGAAATGTTGGGCACCCATGCCTATCTCCTCGTCTGGGTTGAAGGCGATACGTATCTTTCCGTGCTTGATGTCCTTGTGCTCCTTCAGATAGACCATTGCCTGCACAATCTCTGCGATGCCAGCCTTGTCGTCGGCTCCCAGGAGTGTCATGCCATCAGTCACGATGAGGTCTTCACCGATGTGTTGCAGCAGTTCAGGAAAACGCTTCGGACTCAACACGATGTCACCTGACAGCACGATATCACCACCGTCGTAACCATTCACGATGCGAGGTTTGACATCCGCTCCCGAACAGTCGGGGCTGGTGTCATAGTGGGCGATGAAGCCGACGACGGGCACCTTGTCCTTGATGTTGGCGGGCAAGGTGGCATAGATATATCCCTGATTGTCCAGTTCCACATCCTCCAGTCCTTCGTGCTCCAGTTCTTCCTTCAGGTAGCGTGCAAAGGACCATTGCTTCGGTGTGCTTGGCACGCTCTCACTCTCTTCCGACGATTGCGTGTCAAACCTCGTGTAATTCAGAAAACGCTCTGTAAGGTCCATTCCTCTTAGATTTGTTCCGCAAAGTTACTAAAAGTCGAGAGCAAAACAAAAGAATTTATTCTTTTTTTGCCGAGACAAAGTAATTTCGCCATCTTTGATGGCAAAGTTACAACAAATTCCTGAAAGCAACAAGTGATGAGGTGGAAATTTTCGTGGCATCCCGCTTTTTCCCAATAATCATCAAAAAAGAGGTTGACATTTCGACAACCTCTCTTGTGGTAGGAACATTGGGACTCGAACCCAAGACCTCTTCAATGTGACTGAAGCGCTCTAAACCAACTGAGCTATGCTCCTGTTTGCTCCGCTTTTTAAGGTGTGAACCCGAAGGGATTCAAACCCTTGACCTTCAGAACCGGAATCTGACGCTCTATTCAGCTAAGCTACGGGTCCAGTCTTTTGCGGATTGCGGGTGCAAAGGTACATATATTTATCGAAAACGGAGCACCAAGCACCAAGAAATCTCAATGTCTTAAACAAAATTAACAAAAACACTACCATCTGGACGCAAGAAGGGTGCGCTCGACGAGTGTCTCGCTCTGATCGCAGCCTTGACCACTTTGATCACGAATGCTTACTAAAAAAATCTCCAAAATGTTTGTTATATTAAACATTTTTATTTATCTTTGCACCCGATAAGATACAATTATGGGAAAGAACACATTCGGAAAGACGATGCCGAGGGCTTTGGCCCAGCAGTTGCAACTCATGGGCGAACAGATTATGCTGGCACGAAAGCGCAGGCATCTTTCTATGCAGGACATAGCAGACAGGGCTACTGTGACACGCCTGACAGTCTCTAAGGTGGAACATGGCGACCCGACGGTTTCCATGGGTATCTATGCGCGTGTGCTCTTTGCGTTGAATCTTGAAAAGGATCTCTCGTTGCTCGCTGCCGATGACGCTCTCGGCCGTCAACTTCAGGATGCAGAATTGCTCAACAGATGAAGAGGATAAAGGTTTACGCAGACTTCGATTTCCTTGTATCACCGCAGGAGATTGGCACCCTGGGCTACGAACGTGTTCGTGGCAAGGATCACTTTGTCTTTGAATATTCGCGCGAATGGCTGAAACAGCATGGCGGCATCGTGCTGAGTGGCGACCTGATGAATGTACCTTCGTTGCAGCATCCTCGTGGCACGGATAGTGTGTTTGGGTTCGTGAAGGACTCTTTTCCCGATCGTTGGGGACGTTTGTTGCTCGACCGCAGGGAGCGCCTAAAAGCGCAAGCGGATGGCAGGCCTGTACGGATGCTCACCAACTATGACTATCTTACAGGAATTGAGGACTTTACACGCATGGGGGGCATACGCTATAAAGATGAAGATAGTGATGGCTTCATAAACGTATCCTCAAAGTACCTTGTGCCTCCCATTGAGAGTCTTCGTGTCCTGTGCGATGCTTGTCACGAGATTGAATCGGCAGAAGAACGTAATGAGTTGCCCGAGCAGCGTTGGATTGACCAGCTGATTGACCCTGGAACATCGCTTGGCGGTGCCCGCCCCAAAGCCAACGTCGTAGATACTGATGGCAAACTCTATGTGGCCAAGTTTCCTTCAAAGAAAGATTTGGAGAACACGGAGCTCATCGAGCATTTCTCGCATCGGATGGCAGCTAAGGCTGGTATCAATGTGGCCCAGACGCGCACCGTCAAGATTTCAAAAGACCGCGACCTGTTGCTTTCGGAGCGTTTTGACAGAACCGCTGATGGCCATCGCATACATTTTGCTTCAGCCATGTCGTTACTTGGCTTGGAGGACGGTGCGGGCAGCAGCACAGGCAATGGCTATCTGGACATCGTGGATTTCATCCTTCAGGGGTGTGTTGACGTCCAAAAGAACCTCAGGGAACTCTACCGCCGAGTGGCATTCAACGTAATGTTTGGCAATACCGACGACCACTTCCGCAACCACGGTTTCCTGCTCACCCCAAAAGGTTGGACGCTCTCACCAGCATACGACATAAACCCAGGAACAAAGACACACCAATGTCTGCTGATAGACCAATATACCGAGCAGTCGGATGCAAGCACTCTGCTCCACGCCTCGGGAAACTATATGCTTGAGCAACAGGAGGCCTCTGAGATTATTGAGGCGGTTCGTACCACCATCAAAGACTGGCGCAAGACAGCCACAGAACTTCAGATTACCCACAAAATACTTGAACCCTATTGTAACCGATGGGATAGTCTATAACATGTAGGCCGACAAGATTTAACAAATAAGAGGGATGTGTCATTTTTTGCACACCCCTCTTCCTTTGAATACCAATTAAATTATACGTCAAAAAGGAAAAGGACAAAAATCTCCGAAAATCAGACGAAAATGGATGGGGGTAACTGGGTAAGTTCGTGTGTCTGATAACCTGGATTACCAAAGTCAGAAACCTTCTTGTCATAGTTGAATAGATGAACACTTGAATACATTGAAAATTATGAAGGGCTCACACACGATTTCCGTTAAACGTGAGGATACGCTTGGCCAATCTTATATCAGGAACTTCATGATGAAGTACAAACAAAAATAAAGAGCTATCGCTGAACGACGGCTCTCTATAAAATTGGGCAGTATCGATAAAGCCTTACCCCACGCGGGATTCTACCCGGATAGCCAAAACTAATGTTCTGACGCTGCAAAGATACGAATAAGCGAGCAAACTACCAAATAAAACGAGTTTTATTTTTAGTTTCGAACCGAAAAAGCAGTAAGAGCCATCATGCTTGCATGTTTAGCCGAGTCGCGTTTGAGGTCGACGTATGTCAACGAAAGTATCATCGAGATTTATCTCAGAGATAGGCAAAAAATGATTATCTTCCAAACAATTCTCTATTATTTTTTCAATTTTTCCTCCAAATTACAATCACTTTCCAAACTTCTTTGTATCTTTGCATATTGATTATGGAAACGTCAGAAATTACGATAGAGTCTCAGATTGCAGCCATTTTGAGTGACATTCGCCAAAAGGGGTTTTCTTCTGTACAACCATTCAGTATAGGAAAGGTTGAGGAGCGAATGAAGCAGTTTGCCCAAACCAACGCTATTACTCTTGCCAGCGACGAACTCTACATGAGTGCCAAGCAATTGCAGCATAGTATGAGAGCGTCAAAAGCCACGAAAGGTTTGGTGGTAGCCGATGCCGATCTGATAGGGTTTCCCCAGAACCGTTTCCAGATGGATCTCTACTACGACGGCGAATGTTTTATCTATACTGATGGTCAGTCAAAGTTTATCATCCATCCGAACTATAAGATGAAGGTAAACCGTGAGATTGTGAAGTTGGTCAACTTCATCACAGCCACCCGCAGAACAGACAAGAAGGAATTCAACGGAAAGCGCTACATCAAGATACAATAAAAGCTGGTCAACTCGTGGCCAGCCCTATATTTGAGTGAAGGAAACCAAGCGGCAAGGTCGAATTGCTCATCATCACGCAGATGCCACCGTTCCGCACATCGTGGCTCTACTTGGCTTCTCCTTTCACGCTGCAAAGATACGAATAAGCGAGCAAACTACCAAATAAAACGAGTTTTATTTTTAGTTTCGAACCGAAAAAGCAGTAAGAGCCATCATGCTTGCATGTTTGGCCGAGTCGCGTTTGAGGTCGACGTATGTCAACGAAAGAATACGAACTTTGTTCGCTTGGCTAGTCCAAGAGGTTCGAGATTTATCTCAGAGATAGGCAAAAATTGCTTATCTTCCAAACTTTTCTTCCTTTTTCTTTCTTAATTCTTAAATTATTTCGTATCTTTGCAATCAAGTACTGCCAATTGTAGTAAACTACACTCGCTTCGGCAAGTTCCCTGGGTGCAGGGTGGTGGTATGACTTTCGTGGATAAATCAATAACAGCATTAGCAGTTATTCGGCGTGTCTGAAATGTAGGAAGTTTTAAACACAATGTCCGCAATGATTAATGTTAATGTCTGCGCTTATAGCGTGGACATTTCACTTATCAGCGGACAGGTAATTCCTACAACCTCAGACACGGATAAGCGGTCCGCGCTTTTTTCGTGTCTATTGGTTTGGTGTGGTTACCTGTAAAGCCAAGTAAGTGCTATGCTCCTAAAACTATAGTGCAGACATGGCAAGGATTTTTGACAACATCGAGTCGAAGTTCACAGAGGGCCTGAAGAGCCTGATTTCCAAGAATGGCGTCAAACGCGTGGACTTCTGTGTGGGTTACTTTAACTTAAGAGGATGGAACTTGGTAATTAATGAGGTAGACAACATCGAGGGTGACTATGTAGACGAGAACGAAGACAGAGTGTTCCGCTACTGTCGCCTGCTCATTGGTATGCAACGTCCTGCAGAGGACCTTATCAAACAGTTCTATTCTGCTTCTATCCCTGAGATGATCGACGCACAAAAGATGTTGCAATGTAAGATGGATATTGCTCGCGACTTTAGGAAACAACTGTTGTTGGGCCTACCCACCAAGCAAGACGAGTTGACCTTGCGCCGTCTCTCTGCTCAACTAAAGGCCAAGAAGGTATGTGTAAAACTCTATCTTCGTGAGCCACTTCATGCGAAACTTTACCTGGCCCATTGTCCTTCTGATACGCTTCATCCCATCACTTCGCTAATGGGCAGTAGCAATCTGACTTATTCTGGACTGACAGGCAATGGTGAGTTGAATGCGCTGTTTGGCGATGACGACCAAAATGACAAGTTCGCTATTTGGTTTGACAAGCGCTGGAACGACCGCACTTGTATTGACATTACAGAAGAACTCATCAAGGCTATCGACGAAAGTTGGGCTAGCGAAAGAACGATACCACCTTATTATATCTACTTGAAGACAGCCTATCATCTGAGTGAGGAAGCCCGTTCTGGTATCAAGGAGTTCACGCTTCCGCCTGAGTTCCGTCACGACCTCTTTGACTTTCAGCAGACAGCAGTAAAGATTGCCGCCCGCCATCTGAACAGCGAAAAGCGAGGTGGAGCCATGATAGGCGACGTGGTAGGTTTGGGCAAGACCATCACGGCCTGTGCCATCGCCAAGATTTTCGAGATGACCTATGCCAGCAGCACCCTTATCATCTGTCCTGCCAACCTGCAGGAGATGTGGGACAAGTATCGCAAGAAGTATGATCTGAAGGCTGACATCATGTCAATGGCGAAACCTATCGATGTGGATCAGGCCAGATACTATCGCTTGATTATTGTCGATGAGAGTCATAACCTGCGTAATGATAATGGCAAACGCTATCAGAATATCAAGGCGTTGATTGAACGTCAGAACTGTAAGGTGCTCTTGCTGACGGCCACGCCTTACAACAAAGACTATTCTGACTTGAGTAGTCAACTGAAACTTTTTATCAGCGAGGATGATGATCTGGGTATTCGTCCTGAGAACTACGTCGCAGAACTTGGTGGCGATCGTGCTTTCCTGCAAAAGCATAGCGATGTTCACATTCGCAGTATCAAGGCCTTCGAGAAGAGCAATAGCGCTGACGACTGGATGGACCTGATGAAGATGTTCCTGGTGCGCCGTACGCGAACCTTTATCAAGAACAACTATGCCAAGTCTGACAGCAGAGGTAAGTACCTTGAGTTTAATGATGGACGCAAGCGTTACTTCCCAGAACGTATCCCTAAGGCATTGAAGTTCAAGACAGAAAATGGCGATCAGTATAGTCGTCTCTACTCTGACGATATGATAGCGATGATGGAAAATCTTCTCTTACCTCGCTATGGATTGTCACAATATGAGGATAGGGCGAAGACAGCCCAGGCCTCTAAAGCAGATAAAGACCTTTTGGAGAATCTTTCTCGTGCCGGTCTGCGTATGATGGGCTTCTGCAAAAGCACGTTTTTCAAGCGAATGGATAGTAGTGGATTCTCATACCTGCTGACTCTCTATCGCCATATTCTTCGCAATGCCGTTTTCATCTACGCCATAGAGAACAAACAGCCTCTACCTATTGGTGATGAGAATGCTCTGCCCGATGAGTATATCGAGGATGCAGATATCAACGACATCTTCAGTCACGATGACCATGAAGAAGATCGTATGGGTGGTGATAACGAAATTGAGATTCCCACAGACATGAAAGTCTATATGGAGAAGGCTCGCGACTATTATTATCTATTGGCAGAAAAGAACAATGTTCGTTGGATAGATTCAGCCTACTTCAAGCGTACTCTGAAAAGTCATCTGCGTAAAGATTGCGACCTGTTGATAGAGATGATTTCGCTTTGTGGAAAATGGAAACCACAAGATGACCAGAAACTGAATATGCTGGAAGACCTCCTTAGTGGTGAACATGGAAAAGAGAAGGTACTTATCTTTACCCAATATTCAGATACAGCCAACTACATCTATCGCCAGTTGAAGAAGCGAGGCATGCAGAAGATTGGCAAGGTGACTGGTGGCATGCAGAACCCAACGGCAATTGTAGACCGTTTCTCACCGCTGAGCAACAAAGCCAATGTATCGGCATCTGACGAACTGCGCGTTCTTGTGGCAACTGACGTACTGTCAGAAGGTCAGAACCTTCAGGACTCACATATCGTAGTTAACTTTGACTTGCCCTGGGCCATTATCCGCCTAATCCAAAGGGCAGGCCGTGTTGACCGCATAGGTCAGGAGGCTAAAGACATCTATTGCTATTCGTTCTTCCCTGCCGATGGCGTGGAAAAGATTATCAGGTTGCGCCAGCGTTTGAATGCCCGTATCAATGAGAATGCCAGCATCGTAGGTAGCGATGAGATATTCTTCGAAGGCAACGAGCAGAACCTGCGTGACATGTATAACGAAAAGAGCGGAAGCCTGGATGAAGAGGACGATGTGGACGTTGACCTGGGCTCTCAGGCATATCAGATCTGGAAGAATGCCACAGATGCCAATCCTGAGTTAAAGCGCATCATTCCACAACTAAGCAACATCATCTACTCAACAAAGAAGGCTGTAAGTCCAATAGAGGATGGTGTAATCACCTATGCCAAGACACACAACGACTTCGATGTGCTGACCTGGTACGATTCCAGAGGCGAAATCATCAGCCAGTCGCAGCGTCGCATCCTTCAGGCTCTGGCATGTAGCGCTGACGAGCCAGCCCTCTCTCCACTCGACAATCATCTGGAACTGGTAGGCAAGGCCGTCAATGGCATTCGTACAGATAATACCAGCGTGAGTGGTATCTTGGGCAGTCGTTTCAGTACACGTCATCGCATCATTGACCTAATGGAACATTTCTACAAACAGCCACCTACCTTGTTCCTGCAAGGTGATCGCAGAGACCAACTGAAAATGGCTATCGATGCCGTCTATAACTATCAGTTACAGGAAGGCGCCAAGTTTACCTTAGGCCGCATGCTTCGCAGCAACTCGAATGATGATGTGCTTGACACCATTCTCGAACTGTTTGCCAACGGTAACCTTTGCCGTATTGATGAGAACAATAACACGCATAAGGATCCAACCATCATTTGTTCGATGGGCTTAAAGTACGAATGATATGATGAACAAGCAGACCTTCAAAGAATTGATAGCCAGTTCCGCTTTCAAAGAACTCTTTATCTCGGAAATGGGATGGAACAATCCTCAGGGTAGTATCCGTCTTCCTCACATCATCATTGATGATACAAACTATGCTTTCGAGCAGATTGCTGTGCGTAGTGGATTCCAGGTGCTTTCATGCAAAGTTGACAGCATTCCAACTTCTTCTGTCAGTAAGAAGATAGATACACAATTGCGCAAACAGGCCAACGACTATATCTGTATCTATTACATTCCGCAAACAGAACATCACTTGTGGGTGGTACCTGTGAAGAAGGTAGAGAAACGCGACTTGGTATTGATAGAATACGATTCTGCATCAAAGGCAGAATTCTTATATTCTAAGATGGCTGACCTGACATTCGCCTATGATGATATCACCACCATCATGGATGTAAAGGAAAAAGTGCAGGCAGGCTTTATTGTCAACTCCGAGAAGATTACAAAGGACTTCTATACTGGCTTTCGCAAGGAGCATACCAACTTTGCCAAGTATATCACAGGTATTGATGACGAGATAACAGACCTGAAGAAGAACCGCAATAAGCAATGGTACACCAGCGTGATGCTGAATCGCCTGATGTTCTGTTACTTCATCCAGAAGAAAGGCTTCCTTGACAGAAACGTCAACTACCTGCGTGACAAGTTAGCTTGGGTTAAGAATGAGAAAGGCGAGAACCGTTTCTATGGTACATTCTATCAAGGTTTCTTGCTCAGCCTGTTCCACGATGGTCTGAACTCTCCTCGCCATCAGCAGGACTTCGTGCAGAAGTACGGCCGCATACCTTATTTAAATGGTGGTATGTTCAGCATCCACGAATTGGAAGAGCAATATCCCGAACTAGATATTGCTGACGAAGCTTTCGAAAGTCTATTCTCTTTCTTTGACCAGTGGCATTGGCACTTGGACGATCGCCTGACTGCCAGCGGCAAGGACATCAATCCTGATGTACTAGGTTATATCTTCGAGCAATATATCAACGACCGTGCCCAGATGGGTGCCTACTATACCAAAGAGGATATCACAGAGTATATTGGTCGCAATACCATTCTGCCGTTCCTCATGGATGCCACAAAGAAGATGGACGACAAGCCATTTAAATCCAATGGTGAAGTCTGGCAATTCCTCAAACAGAGTGGTGATACCTATATCTTTGATGCAGTCAAGAAAGGTGCAGACTTAGAGATACCAGAGGAGATCGCCATTGGTATTGATACTACGAAACCTAACCTTTTGGAGCGTCGTAGCCATTGGAATGAAAAGACTCCTGAAGCATTTGCTTTGCCAACAGAGATATGGCGTGAGACGATAGAACGCTTGCAACGGTATTCTGATATCAAAAACAAGATAGCGAATGGTGAGCTATCCGAGATTAACGACTTTATTACTTATAATCTCGATATCCGTCAGTTTGTGCAAGACTTCCTTGCAAAGACGGATGACCACTTGTTCGTTAAACATTTCTATGCTCAGTTGCGTAAAGTCACTATCCTTGACCCAACCTGCGGCTCTGGTGCCTTCCTCTTTGCTGCCCTCAACATCCTTGAACCTCTCTATGAAGTATGTATCGACAGAATGCAGGAGTGGAACAGCCAGCATCCAAATATGTTCAAAGAGGAGCTGGATGAACTATATGGTAAGTATCGTTCCAACATCCGTTACTTCATCTATAAAAACATCATCCTTCGCAATCTCTATGGTGTAGATATCATGGTCGAGGCTACGGAAATAGCAAAACTCCGCTTATTCCTGAAGATGGTTGCTGTAGTTGATGTCAATCCTCGTGAGGACAATCTCGGCCTTGACCCATTACCAGATATTGACTTCAATATCCGATGTGGCAATACACTTGTTGGCTATGCTACAGCGCAAGATTTGGAAAACGACTTGAACTATGGTGATATGTTTGCCAAAGAGGAATTTCTTGGTAAAGTACATACTGAGATGGACAAAGTCGCTTATACCTATGATGCTTTCAAGAAAGTACAGTTAGAACAAAGCGCAGACCTTGAAACCTATCGTCTCGCCAAGAAAGAACTGAAACAACGTCTCAAGAATCTGGATGACCTATTGAACAAAAAGCTATTTGCATCGACTGTCTCAGGTGGACGAGTGAAATATGATGATTGGCTCAAGTCTCATCAACCTTTCCATTGGCTTGCTGAATACTATGACATCATTAATGGTAATGGTGGCTTTGATGTGATTATTGGTAATCCTCCATATGTAACATTTACCGATAAAAGTATTCCATATAGTGTTAAAGATTATGTTTCTTATGAGTCAAAGAATTTATTTGCATTAATAGGAGAACGCTGTATAAGCATATCTAATGAAAAATCTTCAATAGGATATATTATTCCACTTAGTGGTATGTCTATTGATGGATTCGCAAAATTTCAGAACCTTATATATCACAGTTGTAGCAGTTGGAATAGTTATTATTCTGGTGACAGAAATCCTTCCGAATTATTTACTGGCGTAAAAATAAGAGCAGGTATCTATCTTGGAAGAAAAACGAAATCGGCACATAAATATGTTAGTAGATATTTGAAGTATTACTCAAATGAGCGTCAAATATTATTTAATAAAATAAAAAATGTAGAATGCTTTGATTATATATCTGCTCCAAAACTTGATGGTGAAATTGGCCGTTCAATAATGGAGAAACTTTTGACTTTTGGAAAACCCTTAGCGTCTGAGTTTCAAAATGATGGTTACATTTACTATCATGCAGCACCTATATATTGGTGCAAAGCCTTAATGAATATTGATTCTCTCAGACGAGGAGGTTTGAACATTGCAGACTCATATAAGAGAAGGGAAATATCATTGAAATACAAAGACTTTGCATTCTCTCTTCTCAATTCTTCCACTTTCTTTTATTATTGGATTGCTCTTTCTGACTGTTACAATTTGACAAAGAAGTACATCTCAGAAATAAGAGTTCCAGATAGTTTGTCAGAGAATACATTGAAGAAAGAGGCAGATAGACTTAATAAAGATCTTAATAACAATATTCAAGTTGCAGAATATCAATATGCTAACAGAGGTATGGTTCGATTTGCTCAATTCTTTCCCAAGAAATCCAAACCTATCATCGACGAGATAGACAAAGTCCTTGCTAAGCATTATGGCTTTACTGAAGAGGAATTGGACTTTATCATCAACTACGACATCAAATATCGTATGGGTGATGAGTTAGACGAAAATGGTGGGACAGAAGTAAAACCAATGCCCCAACAATCGCAACAGGCTAAGCCCCAGCAGAAAATCCGTGAACAGAAACCTGAGCCAAAGCCAGAGTCCAAGGACAATATCCTTACTATAATTGTTCGCCACGAGACATTGGAAAGAATCAATAGTGGAGAGAAAACGACCTTTAAGCGATATCTGGATGATGAAGAGTTTGCCAAGCAAGTTCTTGTTACAGAGAACGGAAAAATTAAGTTTTCAGCAGGACATTGTCCATATATAGCTAAGAACATCACTTCCATCAAATTGGTCTGTGACAATGAATCCATAGTGAAAAAAGTAACAAACATAACCTTTAGGAGTGGAATTAACCCACAAGGAAAGACTGCCTGGAAAATCATCTTCCACTTTTGATAGAAAGAGCAAAGAGGTTTTGATAGTCTATTGTTTCATTCCCAGGGTGGCTTGAAAAGTAGAAACTTTTAAAATAACAACTAATATTTGACAATTATGATTACTTTAAATGATTTTATTGAAAGAACAAAACCTGCATGGCAGGCTGCAAAAGGGTATATTCAGTGCTTTGACAATCCTAATGACCCAACAGAGTTCAAACTTGGTCCCAATGATTGGTATTGGAAGAATAAGATTTCCGATATGGGAATAAAAGAGTCAGACATTCGATATCATGTATTGTTTAGCGTAAGCGATGATACAAAGAGAAGGGTTGGATATCACATGATGCATGTATTCCTTCGCTCTGACAAATCTGTTCTCTGTGTGGAATTTGTTGAATGTACTGAATCATTCTTGAACATTACCCAAAAACTTGGTATGGTTAATGGTGTTGCCTATAGTAATCGAAAAAGTTTGAGATCGGAAAATTCTGAAGTATTCTTTTTCTAAATCACTTTTTCATGGTCGTGACATAATGACTATGGATTATCTTGGCAACAAGGAACTATTGAAGCTTAAAAAAACAGCTTTCTTAGCATCAAGCACCATACCCCTGGATATGGTGCTGAAATGCTATGACTGGGCATCAGGGAAGCATGAGGAAGGGGAGTGCGTTATAAGTGGGTTCAGTAGTAAGTTGGAACGCGACGTGCTCCATTTCCTGATAAAAGCCAAGTGTCCTGTCATTTTAGTCCTGGCAAGGCGCATGTATAGCAATATACCAGAAGAATTGAAAGAACCAATAGAGCAGGGACGCCTACTTATCATCTCATCTTTCAATTCTCCTCGTCAGACACGCGTTACTGCCAATCTTCGTAATAAATATGTATGCAGCATATCAGATAAGGTTCTTATCGTAACAGCGAACTCTAAATCCAGCCTAGTGCCACTTTCCGAAGAATTCAAATCAAAACATTTAATACTATCAAAATAACAAGTAACATTTCTGTTTACTATATCGAGTACTTTACTGATAATGGTTTTTATGACAATAAAACTGAAACTATGAATCTATGAAGCGGAAAAAGAAGGAAAATATATGGTATATCCAAAGTCACTCCTTACTATATGGAAGAAGTTCAAGGGCTATCCGAATCGTTAATGGTGAGATAGTTGGAGTTGGAAGAGCAGAAAAGAAAAATCACTCTTCCAAGATAAAAGGCGGGATAGTGAAATCTGTTCAAAAAGCACAAAAGGGGCAAAAGGGGCCAAAGAAATATGTCATGAACGAAACCACACAAAGGAGGTTGGATAATTTAAAAGACCCGCTGGAGATAATGAGCAGATTTGAAAGAGCACAAAAGTATGAAACGGCAGAATCTACCGAGAAATATGAATATGGTCTTTCTGATTGGTAACTAAGTATACCAGGACAAGGACAATGGGGACTGGTGATCGTCTCGCACAGACGAATCTGAGATCGGCCATCTCGTCGATCACCTCCACGAACTAACAGAAGAAGTTCCGAACTTCTTGCGCTCCGTTCTTGCGTCCCTTTCTTGCTCTGGCAAGCGAACAAGTTCGAGCGGGTAGCAAGCGACCTGAGGTCGAGCGGGTGCTCAGGCGCTTCGCGGAGGTTTCGCCTGAGCACCTGCTAAAATAAGAGATGAGCGAAGAAATCAAAATTGTAGAGAGGGACTCGTAAAAAAGTTGCTCTATGATTTGAAAGTTTCAGAAAAACTTCCTATCTTTGCAGCAAGAAACAACAGGGCTTCAGAATACCGCGTCGGATTGCAGATCCGGAGGGAAGGGTTCAGAGGTCCCGTTCTTCGTTTATTTCGGGGATATTATCTGATACGCTATGGACCAAACATTCATTCCAGATAGTTTCATTCACAATAATCCAACTTGTATCGTCTGCTATCTGCATTTTGAAAAGATGACTTGCTATGAGGTATAGAGAGGACAACGGGCATAGGTATTCTACTTGTTCGGCTCTGCTACCATAGGGATGCGAGGCAGTCTTCAATTCCGTTTTGTTTTTTTGAACAACATTTTTTCATTTGACATCATAATTTGCCTTCAACCTGTTTATAACCAGTTAGTTAAGTGCTACGATGACATCATATTAACATCATAACGACTTCATATTGACCTCATAATGACTTCATTCACAGTAAAACAAGTTGTTTTACCGTTGTTATAGGCATACTTTACTGTGTTAGAAGGCATCTTAACGAAGGTAAAACAACTTGTTTTACTTTTAAAGGCTATATCTCTTCAAATCAGAGGAACAATCCTTTGTCAGAGGACCGCTATTCCCGTAGGGTGGCAACTGGCATTTCACACATATATAGTTAGCAAAAACAAGGTGCATTATCAGAAACAAATGGACATAATATGAAGATTTTTATCCACAAATATGAATAATATGGAAATATCTTCGTATCTTTGCAGAGCCGAATAGATTTTGAAATAACAACGGCTCCTAATTGTACTTGTAAATCAAACTTCGTCATGACTACCAACAAACAAGGCAAGAAATTGAAAACGAAGAAAAGGATCGGGTGTGCATGCTGCTCTTTTCTACTGCTTCAGTTACTCGTGGTGCTGATTCTTATTGCTTGCCTCTTTATTCGTTGCAGCAAGGATGTGAAGGTTAGGGCTATGTATGACCGTTTCTCAAGCCGACCTGTTGCTTCGGCAAATGTTACCATCAAGCACATTGAGCATCAGTTGTTCAAGGACGGACAATTTTTCTATACTCACGACCATATCGTGAGAGGGGTTACTGACGAGGACGGATATGTTACTTTCCCAGACCAGCCGTATGGAGTTTTCGATAAGTTGTTTTATAGTAACCGCGAATTTTATATTAGGGCAACCAAGGATCAGAAATATGGGGAAAGCGACTATCATTTTTATGACCACGGCCCAGAAACGCCTTTTTATGTCTATCTGGATCACGAAAAGGCAATTAAAGAAAGGAACATGATTGTTATTTTGAAATACTGTCATGATGCAGGTTTCAATTTGTATGACCCAACAAATGCATTAAGACAACATGGATTCACAATCAGGGAAATCCCCATAACAGAATATGTTAACATAGACACGTTGCGTGCTGCGCTGCGAGGTTACAACTGCCAATTCTGGATTATTGCAGATAACCAGCCGCACATGAGTCCTGAATTGTATGATTTGGTGTATGAACATTTCAATAGAGGAAAGGGTATCTTCATCTGGTCAGACAACGACCCCTACTATGCAGATTCCAATGTCATGTTAGACCATTTGTTCGGCTCAAGGATGAGTGGCAATTACGAAGGTCAACAAACACTGGCAAAGCAGGTGAATGGAGCAAACCTGGGCATTGTGGAGCATCCCATCACTAGAAATATCGACCACCTCTATGAAGGTGTCACCATCTCCCATGTCGAGATGACAAGGCAATTGAAACCTTTGCTATACAGTTCCGACGGGAATGTTGTCACGGCTTACTATGATGATGGCAAGAAACGGGCACTGATTGATGGTGGCTTTACACGCCTCTATGTGAACTGGAATTCTGAAACCGAACAATTCATTATCAATTGCGCAATGTGGCTGGGGTTTAGGGAATAAACAATAAAAAATATTAATATTCCTTTTGCATTTTGCTCACTTATTTGTACCTTTGACCTGCGGTCTAAGGTACTTCCGTTCGGAAAAATTCAAATAAATTTGGTTTTTCGCTCACTTATTCGTACCTTTGGCCTGCGGTCTAAGGTACTTCCGTTCGGAAAAACTCAAATAAATTTGGTTTTTCGCTCACTTATTCGTACCTTTGCACCCCGAAAATACAATATCGAGCGTGATGAAAGAGTGTCTGAAAGCACTACTGGTTGTTTCTTTCCTATTGTCTTGCGCTGGAACAGGCGGCAAGCAAGGAACGGCAGACGACGGTGAAGACATGGAGGAAGCGACCCCAACCGTCTCCTTGACGGCTGAGGAAAAGGCCGAGGAGGAGTTTGAGGAACTGATCTCCGAGGAGCCGATGCCTGTGTCTGCCGAGGAACTCTTCGATGACTTCATCTTCAATTTCGCCTCCAATAAGCGTCTGCAGTCAGAACGTATCTCGTTCCCCCTGCTCGTCAATTCCGGTACAAAGGTTGACACCATCCAGAAAGAGGATTGGCAGACGGAGCGTTTCTTCATGCATCAGGGCCAGTACACGCTTATCTTCGACAGCGAAGCGCAGATGGAACTGGTGAAGAGTACCGCCGTCAGCAATGCTATCGTCGAGAAGATATTCCTTGACAAGTCATTCGTGCGTCAGTACCTGTTCTCTCGTGCGAGTGGACGTTGGATGCTTACAGAGATTCGCAACCAGACGCTACCACGCAATCCTAATGCCTCGTTCCTGGAGTTCTACAACACCTTCGTGTCCGACTCGGCATTCCAACGTGAGAGCCTCTGCGACGAGATTGACTTCGTAGGTCCTGACCCTGACGATGACTTTGCACAGATGGAAGGCGTCATCACGCCCGACTTCTGGGATGCCTTTTCACCGGAGTTGCCCAAACGCATGATTTACAATATCGTCTATGGTCATCAGGATGCTGATGCCGACAAGAAGATATTCGTGATTCGCGGCATCTCGAACGGACAGGAGATCGAGGTGACATTCATCCGTAGGAACGGACATTGGAAACTCAGAAAACTCGTGGAGTGATGACAGATCAGCATGACTATAGCCTGTTGAGGCACAACACCTTTGGCATCGAGGCCCGTTGCACACGGTTCCTGGAATATGCTTCCGAGGAGGAGGCCTGCAAGGTAGCCAGCCTGTTGAAGGACCACACAGAACCGCTGCTTATCATTGGTGGCGGAAGCAACTTATTGCTGACTGCCGACTTCCCAGGTACGGTGGTGCATTCTGCCGTCAAAGGGTTTGATGTGGTACAGGAAGATGACGACACCATCGTGTTGCGCGTAGGCAGCGGCGAGTTGTGGGACGATGTGGTGGCACGCTGCGTGTCCAATGGCTGGTACGGGACAGAGAACCTGTCGCTCATCCCTGGAGAGGTGGGTGCCTCTGCCGTTCAGAACATCGGAGCCTATGGTGCCGAAGCCGCTACTATTATAAATAAGGTGGAGGCGGTGAGTCTCGCTGACGGACATGTTTGCACGTTCGATGCTGCCGACTGTCAGTATGGCTATCGTCAAAGCCGCTTTAAGCACGAGTGGAAGAACCGCTACCTCATCACCCATGTATGCTATCGTCTTTCCAAGACGTTCCGTCCGCTGCTCGACTATGGCAACATCCGTTCAGAACTGGAGCGTCAGGGCATCAGCGACCCTACGGCAGCACAGTTGCGCGAGGTCATCATTGGCATACGCCGTGAGAAGTTGCCCGATCCAGAGGTGGAGGGTAACGCAGGCAGTTTCTTCATGAACCCCGTTGTGAGCCGTTCCCAGTTCGAGAGTCTGCTGGCCGACTATCCACAGATGCCCCACTATTTCGTAGATGCCGATCACGAGAAGATTCCTGCAGGTTGGCTCATCGACCAGTGTGGATGGAAGGGGCGCACGCTGGGACGTGCTGGTGTGCATAGCCGTCAGGCCCTCGTACTGGTCAACAGGGGTGGTGCGTCTGGTAACGACGTCGTCCGCCTGAGCGATGCTATCCGTCAGGACGTGAAGAGCCGATTCAACATAGATATCTATCCCGAAGTCAATATTGTCTGATATGAAGATTACGCTGTTAGGAACAGGAACATCATGCGGCGTGCCTGTGATAGGCTGCAATTGTGAAGTATGCCGTAGTACAGACCCCAGAGACCAACGCCTGCGCTGCTCCATCATGGTGGAGACAGACAGCACGCGCCTGTTGGTGGACTGTGGTCCTGACTTCCGTCAGCAGATCCTGCCACAGCCTTTCCGTCGTATTGACGGCATACTGGTCACCCATTCACACTATGATCATGTGGGAGGCATGGATGATATCCGTCCCTACTGCCAGTTCGGACAGATTCGTGTCTATGCCGATGCCATCGCCCGTGAGGGGATGCTCACCATGCTGCCTTACTGCTTTGCTGAGCATCGCTATCCTGGTGTGCCTACAATCGAACTTGACGAGATACGTGCAGGCGAGGCCTTTACTATTGGCGATATCGACATCCTGCCTGTGAGGGTGATGCACGGCAAGATGCCTATTCTGGCCTATCGCTTCGGACCCTTTGCCTATGTCACCGACATGAAGTCGATTGACGACGATCAGGCTATGCTGCTCGAAGGTGTCGATACGCTGGTGGTCAACGCCCTGCGCTTCGACAAGCCCCATCATTCCCATCAGTTGGTCGATGATGCCGTGGCCTTCGCCAGAAGGGTAGGGGCACGCCGCACGCTGCTCACCCACATGTGTCACGACATCGGACTCTTTGATGTTGCCTCTGCCCGTCTGCCAGAAGGCGTCGAACTGGCTTACGACGGTCAGGTGCTGGAGTTATAGTCGCAGGACTCTTATATGCAAAAAAAAATATCTTCCTAGCGTCGGAAGATATTTAAGAAACTACCATAGTTGCGTTGTAGTTTTCGGAGTGTCATCACGCCGTCGAAAGCCATGATGCCATACTCGATGTATTTGCCTATCTGCTGTCCGCGCGACAGATCTTCGTTGTTTTCCGTCAACTGTCCCCAGAGACGCTTGATCTCCTTGTTCTCCAACTCGATCACCTCATCGAGTTGCTCCTTCCTCATCTGAATCTCTTCCAGCGAGTTGTAGGGTCTTACTCTTAACTTCTTTGCCATAGCAGTAGGGGGTTAGTTCAACAACAGTCTTGACAGATACTTCACCAGCGGACGCTCAATCCACGACTTGCGGCTCGCAAAGACGATGAGCAGTAGCAACAGATAGAAGCCTGCTACCGACAGCAGCGCCAGAGGCATGCTCATATAGGCAGAGAGCCAGACTGCACAGGCTGCAGACACGAACAACAGTACGGCGGCAATGATGATAATGAAGATAGCCGACAAGGTGGCTGCGCTGATGAGGCGCACCACCTTCTCCACAATGTCCAGTTTCGCATATTCCTTGCGTAACTCCACATTGTGCTTCACCATCTCAATGAGTTGCGAGATGGTCTCTACATTCTTGTCGCTCGACAGCATCGTTATTCAGAAGCGTCTTCCAAATCCTCAATCAAGTCGCCCACTTCCTTGCGGCTCAACTTGATGTTGTGTTTCTTCAAGAAGTCGTTCACCGTGCCAGAGATCTTCTCGCGGGTGTTGCTACCTTTGTCGGGTGCTACCAGAATACCGATGATTGCGCCAGCAGCGGCTCCGCCGAGGAAAGCGCCGATATAACCTAATCCTTTCATGATGTTGTAGTTTTTATTAATGTTAGTTGTAAATGATTAATGTTTTCTTTCAGTCAGCAAATTTACGCAATTATTTCGAAAAACGAAGAATTTTGATGCGATTTTTTGTTAAAACGGCGATATTTCGCCCATTTAACAAAGTTTATGCCCTCTTTCTGCCTGTATTTCTCCGATATTTTGTAATTTCGCACCAAATTATTAAACAGCATAAAAAATTTTGACCAAATTATGAAAAAGTACATTGTGTTGTGCGCAGGCCTTTGCCTCGCTATGTCGTTCACTGGTTGCAAATCAAGTGAGAGTGCCTACAAGAAAGCCTACGAGAAGGCTCAGGCTCAGGCTGCCCAGCAGCAGACGCAGGCTCCCGTCCAGCAGACCGAGGTTCCTGTAGTGACTCCCGTCCAGACCGTTCCCTCAAACCAGACCCAGGTTGTCGATAACCTTGACAACGTGTCTGTACGTCAGGAGCGTGTAGCCGTTGTCAATGGTTCAGGCCTGAAGAACTATAGCGTCGTTGTTGGTTCGTTCTCAGTAATTGCCAACGCCGAGGGTCTGCAGCGCCGTATGAAGAATGCCGGCTATGATGCCCAGATTGTGAAGAACGAGGAGCGCGGCATGTATCGTGTCATCGCCTCTACATTCGACACGAAGGCCGAGGCTGCTGCCAGCCGCAACAACATCAGCGGTGGCGAGTTCAATCCCAACGGCGATGCCTGGCTGCTCTACTACACCCGCTAAAGACATCTGAGTGGGACGTATCTTGTCTATTGACTACGGACGCAAACGTACCGGACTGGCAGTCACCGATCCTCTTCAAATCATAGCAGGAGGATTGGCGACTGTCTCTACTTCTGACCTCTTCGATTTCCTGAAGGACTACGTCACCCGTGAGCAGGTGGAGCGCATCGTGATTGGTGAGCCTCGACAGCCTAACGGTGAGCCGAGTGAGAATCTGGGACGTGTGCGTGAGTTCGTCAACCGCTGGAAGAAGGCGATGCCGTCAGTCCCCATCGACTACTACGACGAGCGTTTCACCTCGGTGCTGGCTCATCAGGCGATGATCGACGGCGGTCTGAAGAAGAGAGCCCGTCAGAACAAGGCGCTCGTCGACGAGATTAGTGCCACCATCATCCTCGAGGACTACATGAGGAGCCGTATGCACCCCTAACTTTGGAAACAAGAAAAAAGAAATGGTTCTACCTATTTATATTTACGGTCAACCCGTATTGCGCAAGGTGTCTGAGGACATCACCGCCGACTATCCTGACCTGAAGCAACTCATCAGCGACATGTGGGAGACGCTGGCCCAGTCGGAAGGCATAGGCCTGGCTGCACCACAGATCGGACGCGACATCCGCCTGGTGGTTATCGACCTCGACCCGCTGGCAGAGGATATGCCTGAGTATAAAGGCTTCAAGCAAGTTTATATCAACGCCCATATCGTGGAGTACGACGACACCAACACCTCTTCGTCTGAGGAGGGATGCCTGTCGCTGCCTGCCATCCACGAGAAGGTGGTGCGTCCCACGCGCATCCGTGTACAATGGCAGGACGAGAACTTCCAGTCTCACGACGAGTGGGTGGAGGGCTATCTTGCCCGTGTCATGCAGCATGAGTTCGACCATCTGGAGGCCAAGATGTTCATCGACCGCATCTCACCCCTTCGCCGCCAACTCATCAAGAGCAAACTGAAGGCGCTCACCCAGGGCCGCTACCGTTGCGGGTACAAGACGAAGCCGGTGAGGGCTTGATAATTGATAATTAACAATTGACCGCTCGGCCCGCAGGGACGCTTTCATAAAGCGGAGCGACTGAAAGAATTGACAATTGAAAATTAATAATTGATAATTGAGCATTGAACTTTATGAATAGATTATTCCTAAGGTCAAGATGGATATTGTTGTCGTTGGCACTTCTATGTTCAATGTTCAATGTTCAATGTGTTTACGCCCAGTACAATACCGACCGCCTGCTCACCATCGGACGGTCTGCCCTCTACTACGAGGACTACGTGCTCTCCATCCAGTACTTCAATCAGGCCATCTCGGCCAAGCCCTATCTCTACGAGCCCTGGTTCTTCCGTGGCGTGGCCAAGTACTACCTCGACGATTTCTCTGGTGCCGAGAGCGATTGCTCGGAGGCCATCCAGCGCAATCCCTACGTCGTCAACCTCTACGAACTGCGAGGTCTGACGCGCATCCAGCAGAACAAGTTCTCAGAAGCCATCAGCGACTATACGCGTGCGTTGAAGTACGACCCTCAGAACCGAGGGCTCTGGCACAACCGTGTGCTCTGTCATATCCAGAACAAAGAGTACGAGGCGGCCCTTGCCGAACTCGACACCATGCACACCCGCTGGGGCCAGTATGCACGGGCCTACACCATGCGTGCCGATGTGTATATGCAGATGAAGGACACCACGCTGGCCATTGAGTCGCTGCATAAAGCCCTCGACATCGACCCCTACGACGGTCAGACCTGGGCTGCACGCAGCATCATCAGCCTGTCGCGTGAGGAGTGGGATAGTGCCGAGGTGCAACTGGATCATGCCATCCATCTGATGCCCAAGCATGCCGGATGCCGCATCAACAGGGCCCTGGCACGCTTCAACCGCAACAACCTGCGAGGGGCGATGGCCGACTACGATATGGCCCTCGACCTCGAGCCAAACAACTTCCTGGGACACTACAACCGAGGCCTGCTGCGAGCCCAGGTGGGCGACGACAACCGAGCCATCACCGACTTCGACTTCGTGCTGCGACTGGAGCCTGACAACATGATGGCCCTCTTCAACCGTGCCGTGCTGCTCGACAAGACGGGCGACCTGCAGGGGGCTATACGCGACTATACGAAAGTCATCGACGAATATCCCAACTTCTGGACTGGCCTCGAGTTCCGTGCTGCCTGCTACCGTCGGCTGGGTATGACGGCCAAGGCCGAGAAAGACGAGTTCACCGTCTATCGTGCCCGTCTCTATAAGCACCTCTACGGCACTCAGCCGCGACTGAACCCCAACCAGATTCGCAAGCGCAGCGATGAGGATATGGACAAGTACAACCAACTGGTTATCGAGGACGAGCAGGAGCCCGACCGCGAGTACCAGAACGGCTATCGCGGACGTGTGCAGAACCAGAAGGTCGAACTGGAGTTCATGCCTATGTTCGCCCTCTCCTTCGAGCCGCAAAAGGGCGATGTCAGGTCGGTGCGTCCCTTCGACCGCTTGATTGACGACCTGAACGACCGCCTTCATGCGCGTACCATTTATATAAATAGTGAGCATACCGTTCTCGACGATGCCAGTTCCAAGTCCTACTTCGACTACATCGACTCCTTGACTGTTGCCATCGACCAGTCGAAGGTCACCAACAAGGCTGTGGAGATGCTGATGCTGCGTGCCGTTGCCCTTGCCACCATCAGGAATTTCGACGGTGCCATCGACGACCTGAGCACCTACCTGCAGATCGACTCTTCATCGGTTGTTGCCCTGTGGCAGCGTGCTGCTTGTCAGGCCCGCATCAACCAGTTCCAGGCCTCTGAGGGCACCAATATCGAGTTGCAGATGGCCAGCGTGCTTGGCGATCTGAACCATGCCCTGGCTCTCCGTCCTTCGAATGCCTATCTTCACTACAATCGTGGCAATGTCTATGCCCAGCGTGCCGACTACCAGCATGCCATCGAAGACTATAGTGCCGCCATCCGCCAGGAGCCTTCATTGGCCGAGGCCTACTACAACCGCGGCATCTGTCTGATCAAGCAGAACCGTCAGGACGAGGGCATCGCCGACCTCTCGAAGGCAGGTGAACTTGGCCTCTACACCGCCTATAGTCTCATTAAGAAATACCGTAAGGTTTGAGGTAAAAAAAAAGAAGGCCTGCAGCACAACGTCTGCAGACCCTCTGGAACAGAATTACAAACCTTAAAGTATGGTCTTCACGGCCTCCAGCATACCCTTCTGCTGAATCAAGTCGAGATACTGCTTTACCAGAGCGTTCAGACCCTTCACCTTGTTCAGGTCCTCCTGCCAGATGAACTCGGCAGCGAGCACGCCGTCAGCCACCTTCTGCGTGTCGCCGGTAGCCCACAGTTGCTGCAGCAGTTCGATGATCTTCGGATCGTCGTTAGGCGTAATCTCGGCACCGTCGAAGCGCTTGCCACCCTTGTAGTAGGTGATGATGGCAGCCAGACCGAACACCAGTCCCTTAGGCAGTTCGCCCTTGCGCTCCAGATAGGTCTTCACGCCAGGCAGGTCGCGAGCCTGGAACTTCGGGAACGAGTTCAGCATGATGCTGGTCACCTGATGGTCGACGAACGGATTGTCGAAGCGCTCCAGCACGTCGCCGGCAAACTTCTCCAGTTCCTCCATCGGCAGGTCGAGCGTCTGCATCAGTTCCTCAAACTGCACCTTGTGGATATACTTTCCGATGACCTCGTGGTTGCAGGCATCGCGCACGATGTTCACACCACTCAGGTAGGCCACGGGCGACAATACGGTGTGCGGGCCGTTGAGCAGCGTCACCTTACGCTTGTGGTAGGGCTCCTCTGAAGGCACGAACAGCACGTGCAGTCCAGCCTTGTCGGCGGGGAACTCCTCAGCCACTTCCTTCGGAGCCTCGATCACCCAGAGGTGGAAGTTCTCGGCCTGTACCACCAGGTTGTCCCTGTAGCCGATCTTCTCCTGAATCTCAGCAATCTCCTTGCGGGGGAAGCCCGGCACGATGCGGTCCACCAGCGTGGCATAGACGCCGCACGACTCCTCGAACCACTTGCGGAAGCCGTCAGGCAACTGCCACAGGTCGATGTACTTGCGGATGCAGTCCTTCAGCACGTGACCGTTCAGGAAGATCAGTTCGCAGGGGAAGATGATGAGACCCTTGGTGGGGTCGCCGTTGAAGGCCTGCCAGCGGCGATAGAGCAACTGCACCAGTTTGCCAGGGTACGACGAAGCGGGCTTGTCCTCCAGTTTGCAGGCAGGGTCGAAGGCGATACCAGCCTCGGTGGTGTTGGAAATGACGAAACGTATCTCAGGCTGCTCTGCCAGAGCCAGGTAGGCATCGTTCTGAGAGTAGGGGTTCACACAGCGGCTAATCACGTCGATGCGCTCCAGCGTGTTCACGGGCTTGCCGTTCTCGCGTCCCTGCAGGTTGACGTGGTACAGGCAGTCCTGGCCGTTCAGCCAGTCAATCATACCGCCGTTCAGGGGCTGCACCACGACGACAGAACCGTTGAAGTTGGTCTTCTGGTCCATGTTCCAGATAATCCAATCTACGAATGCGCGGAGGAAGTTGCCTTCGCCGAACTGAATAACCTTTTCAGGCATGACGCTCTTAGGAGCGAACTTTTTGTTTAATGGTTTCAACATTGTTTGTTTTGTTTTAGAATTTAAGTTTCTGTTAATTGAGTGCAAAGTTAAGCAATAATTCCCATACCGCCAAATTCTTTTTGTTGTCTTGTGTTAAAAGTCCCATTTTTTAGATGGTGAAGGGTGATGGATCAATAACCCATCGCTCGGCCAAAGGCCGCTTGCTACCGCGCTCGGCATCCCGACGGGTGACGCTTGCTACCAACGGGACGCAAGAAGGGACGCAAGAACCCATAACCAATAACCCATAACCAATAACCATTTAATTTTTTTTTCATTTTTTTTGGAAGTTACAAAAATATTACCTATCTTTGCAGGGTGTTAATTTAAAACCCATCAGATTATGAAGAAATTATTGTTAATCGCGGCTTTGATGCTCGTAAGCATCGGTGTTTCGGCTCAGGGTGAGCAGTTCGCAATTGGTGGCAACGTCGGAGTAGGTGTCTACAAGAACAGTTATTCCCCCTTCGGCTTCGGTCCCAAGTTCCAGTTCTATTTCGCTGATCACTGGCGTGGTGAGGCATCCTTCACCTATTGGTCAAAGAAGGACAATTTTGGCGGCTTCATGGATTTCAACGGCAATGTCCACTATGTGTTCAATGTAGCCGATAAAGTCAACCTCTATCCCATCGGTGGTATCACCGTCGTGTCTACTCACAGCCTTCCTGCCGGACAGGACAATCAGACCCTGATTGGTTTCAACCTCGGTGGTGGTGCTGAGTTCTATATCGCTTCTCATCTCAAACTGAACCTGGACATCAAGTATCAGTATGCTCAGAAGGAGAAGACCTACAACGGATTCATCTACAGATACGAGGCCGAGGGACCCGTCTTCCAGGCAGGTGTCGCTTACTGCTTCTAACGGTCTCCAAAGGAATCAGAGAGCCACTCCCCACAAAGGATGTGGCTCTTTTTTAACCTCAGATGATATGAAGAAAACAATCTTACTTATAGTCATGCTTGCCTGTGGCATCACATGCCTCATGGCGCAAAAGGGACCAGAAATTCATTTTGAGAATCAGACCCATGATTTCGGCGAGGTCGGCACGTCGGCTTTGTTGAAATGTGTGTTCCCTTTCACTAATACTGGTGACAGCGTTCTTGTCATCAGTTATGTTCGTGGCTCGTGCGAATGCATAAAGGGCAAATGCTCCAGAGATACTATCAAACCAGGCGAGACGGGCGAAATAGAAGTCATCTTCGATAAGACATCTACACACACGATGCCTGGGCCCTTCATGAGAACCGTCATGGTATACAACAACGGAATTAACGGTTATGAACGAATCTATGTTAAAGGAAAAGTTGTAGATAAGTGAAATGTGGTCACACCTCAAGGTCGTAATTAAATAAATTCATGATAAATTCGTGGCCAATTAACGGTAATTATATGTTCAGAGAAAAGAAGATGTATTTCTGTTTAACACGAATTTCCACGAATTGCCCATTAATTTTTCATTAATTATAATTAATAATTCCCGCTCATTGCTGAAATGGGCGGGAATATTTTCGTCGCCCAGTTTACCACTTTCATAGCATCCGGAGAAAGAACTTTGGCATCACCGAAGATCTTGTAACGAGGCTTTCGAAACGAGTTTCGAATCAAATTTAATAAGATATAGAAAGAAAAATATATTTTTCTTTCTATATCTGAAATTAATATTGTAACTTTGCAAACCGAATGCAATGAAACAAAATAGAAGAGTACCAACTCTTCATTTCTTAAATCTAAAAACATATGACAGACAAAGAGAAAATGAGGTTTCTGGAGAAACTGACGTGCAACGTAAAAATAGGTCTGCTCATCATGGACAATCATGGCACGATGAACTTCACCAACAACATGGAGAGTGGACGATCGAAGAAAAAGGAAGACAGGGAGATGCCTTCGTGGGACATTGTGGCAAAGGCCATCCAGAACGTGCAGGAACTGTTCTGGGGCAACAGTTCGTATGCGGTGCTCTACTGCGTGTTTAGGGACTACTATTCCTATAAGGGCAGTAGGAGCCAGTACGAGCGTGAAATAGGTCTGTTGCATTTCCAGGTCACACCTCTTTATATATGTACGCCAGGGGTGGTGTCGAGCACCTTCAGCGACAACAGGTATATGGAGTTGCACATCGACAAATGGGCCGACAACCATGCTCCCGAACGGACGATGAAGTTGGTGGAGGGCTTTATAAAGGCACTTGATGAACAGGTGAAGGGAAAAAAGTTCCCGAAATAGTTCCATAGTTCCCGAAATAGTTCCCGAATACGCTGGAGGTTCTTCCTGCGTATTTTTATTTTTCATACCTTTGTATCATCAGAAACGGGCCCAAGTAATCAAAAGGAAAAAGAACAAAAGGTATGAAAAGAAACAAGTAGCGATAATGGAACAGACAGATCAAATCCATGAGGCTCTCAGCAAGGCTGGGCTGCCTACTACCGTCACGCCCGAACTCGTAGGGCTGGACAAGACACGTATCACCTCCGATACCGAGGTGCCTGAGGAGGTATTCCTCTTCCGCTTCGCAGGCACGCCCTGCTTCCCGCGAGGCGACCTGACCACGGTGGCCGGACCGGCCAAGGGTGGTAAGACATTCTTCCTGTCGATGCTGATGGCTTGTGCCTTCAGAGGGCAGGTGCTGTCGCTGGAACGTGACGGCACGGAGCCTCTGCGGGTGCTATGGTACGACACGGAGCAGAGCCGATACACCACGAAGCGCATCATGACTGAACGCATCGGGGGACTTCTGGTGGATGCTGAAGAACAGACGACGTTCCCCGACGAGCAGTACTATGTCTTCAACGTGCGTGACAAGACGCCGAAAGAGCGCTTGGACTATCTGGAATTGGCCATCGAGACCTACCGTCCCGACATCTGCATCGTAGATGGCATTGCCGACCTGCTCAACGACATCAATAGCGGACCTGACTCTGTGGAACTGATGCAACAGATGATGACGATGGCAGGGACCTATATGTGCAACATCACGGCCGGCATACACCTGAACCGCTCGGGCGAGAAACTCAACCTGCGTGGATGGCTGGGCACGCTGCTGGTGCAGAAGCCCTACGAGGTGTTCAACTGCGACCGTGTGGAGAAGGGGCAGGCCTTCACGGTCACACACACCGTGTCACGACGGTTCAACACCAAGAACGAACTGTGCTATGCCATCGGCGACAACGGACTGCCAGTGATGAGCGAGGCGCAGGCGGACAACACACGCAAGGACGGCAACGGTCGTCAGCCTGACAGTACCACCTTCAACAAGGAGTTTGTGGACAACGATGCTGCCGACCAACATCTGCCCTGGCTCTTCCGTAAACTGTTCACTGCGGCATTTGGATCGGCTGCCATGCTGGGCAGCAACGATCTGGAACAGCGCGTCATGGACCTGGCCAACATCAAGCAGAAACAGTACTACTACAAGGTCCTCGACGAGGCAGAACGGCAGCGCATCGTCAGGAAAGAACTGACCCGGACGGGCCGCGTTGGTGTCATTCTTGTACCTCCGTCGTGAGCCCCCTCTATACATGCCCTCCCCCCCCATAAAGGGGGAGGGCTATAGTATGAGGGGCTCTACAGGAGGATACAGGAATTGATCACCAAAAGACGAAAAATGATGAGAAACGATTTCAAGGAAAACTTATTTACCCACACCTTCAAGGCCTTGAGGCATGAGTTGGGACACGACAGGCCTAGGGATGACAGGCCCCTGTGGGAGCAGCGCCTCTCGGACCAGAGCGACTTCTGCCGTGCCGTAGTGGCCTGCGGCTATCTGACTGTAAGTCACGCGGGAATGGAATTAACGATCAATTTATGGTCAATTTATGGAAATTAATGTTAGAAAGTATTTGTAATGAAGGCAAAGAGTAAATCGGAACTGGCGATGGCGGCGGGAGTGTCTCTCGGCACGCTGGCCAAATGGATGAAGCCCTACAGGCAGGAACTGGAAGCGCTGGGCTTGAGGCCCGGCAT
>Ga0256407_10003233_pt1 | contig 29406 bp, 24 predicted proteins | sample RumenRJG_04DNA_FD_193489 | JGI IMG/M metagenome (GOLD analysis project Ga0256407, IMG submission 193489) | Bovine rumen microbial communities from Lethbridge, Alberta, Canada - RJG_04 | ecosystem: Host-associated > Mammals > Digestive system > Stomach > Rumen | place: Canada: Alberta...
CTACTTCGCCGATGGGGTAAGCTGTCCCAAATTCGGCGAGATAGGTCTGCAAAAACGTGGCGTCGTCGATTGTGTCGACTCCGTCGCCGTTGATGTCAGCCGCCTTTTTGCGCAAATCGTCAAGCGTGTCCATTTCCGCCACTGCGCGCTGGATGTCGGTCACATCGCTGATGTTCACATAACCGTCCCCGTTCGCATCGCCGAGCAGCACGCTGTCGAGGAGGATGTAGGGAATGTTGTGCGCTTTGGCGAAGTTATGGGCGCAGGAATCATAATAACAACGGATGACAAGGTTGGTGCAGCCAACGAAAGCGTTTTCCTGAATCACCGTAATGTTTCTGTCAAGCGTGATCTCGCCCAATGAAGCACATTCGTAGAAGCATTCGTAGGGGATCTCCGTTATATTGGCAGAAAGCTCGACTGATTCAAGAGACGTACAGCCGCGAAAAACGCCGCGATATAGCTCTGTTACATAAGAACCGAGGTTAGCGGATTTCAGGTTTGAACAGTTATAAAAGCTGTAAGCACCGATAACCGACATATTCTCTGCATTTTCGAAGGTTACGCTTTCAAGATTGGTGTTTTTCTGCGCGAAATCCATAGTCGTAGCGGTAACGGGGTATCCGTTCATCGCTGAGGGGACATCAAGCGCTGTTCTGTCGTCTTCGATCCCGGCAAGATAAACTTCTCCCGTTTCCAACTGAAACTTTAAACCATCACTGATCTGATAAGTAGCAGCAAAGACTGACGGAATAGAAAATGCCGCTATCAAAGCCGCCAGTAAGCATGAAAAGAATTTTTGTTTTTTCATAATTCACCTATTATTCGGTACGGGCACAGAAAAACTGCGCCCGTACCCTGAGAAACTATACCTTAGCCGTTAAGGAATCTCATCATTATTGCCCTCATTACCGCCATGCTCATATTCCTCATTCTTACTGTATTGAATGCCACCCATTGTGGCTTCAAAAGAGAATTTTAAGCAATCGAACTCAGGCGAGTTATAAGTTTTTTTCATCTTTTTCTCCTCCTGTGTTTAACCCTGTGCCGTAAACTTAGTATCATTAAATTGGAATTCGATAGGATCTCCACTGTTTTGACCATCAATGATCGGCTGTACTTGAAGTTTTTTGCTTCTATTATTGGCAGAGTTTTTGAAGCCATAGAAATACTCGATACGGTTCTTGTCAGTAAGCTCCGTGGAACTGAATTGCTCGGTTTTCCAATACTTCCATTCTTTAGCATTATCGTCCCAATAATTGATTTTGAAGCCTACCATGCAGTTTTCAAGAGTATTGAGCCGAACCTCATCGTAGCTGTAAGAAAGTGCAAGGTCGATAAAGAGTCTGTCGGTATCGGTGTTTGCACTTGTGTAAGTTTGGCTATCGTTCTCTCCCGGAACATAGGGGTCGCCGGTTTTGGTGTCGTTCCAGTGACTGCGGGTCTGACCGAGGTTGATCACGGACGTGGTGTTTGACGGCGCATAACTATTGTACGGATCACCGGGATTCTTAGCAGAATACGGATTGTAATCCTTGCCATCTATTTTAACAAGCAATTCCGCCGTTACCTTGTAGTTATCATAGACAACATAGTTAAAGTTCTTTGAATAGTCATAGGTAACAAGCTTATTGTCACTTCCTGTACCGCCGAGACTGTCAAGCGTTTCGATCTTCCAGCGGTAGAAGGTCTTATCAGCCGGAATATTGGTTGCTACTACTGTATGGTTTTTAACCGAGGATCCGTAATAACACTCAAACTGTTCAGTACGCGTATTTATATCACTGAAATCATAATATAAGTCAACCTTTACCGTCTTGTCGGCAGCAGTAGCCTGCGTGCTTCTGTACAGATCATAGGTGACTATTCCGGTTTCAGTAACACTTTCAGCATCGCCGGAAGAATTGTGGGTAACTTTCTTTCCAATCTTGTAGTCGGTTGAAGTTTTTCCGTTTTCCGTTTTTGTGTCAACGCTTGCCCAAGTTATATCCTTCAGGAAAATATCCTCTGACGGCTTATTCTCATTAACCATCGTACCGGTGATGTAGTATTTCTGATCTTCCGTAGACGTACTCGTTCTGGTAGAATCGTAGCCGATCTGGGTATCAGTGATCATGTCGTTAGTCACTTTACCGAATACCTTGTAGATTCTGTCGCCCCAAAGACGCGTCGGAACTGTATAATCGATTCGGTAGGTGGGCTGATCGATAAAGCGTGCCTCAAAGATCCTGTCTTCGTCCTTTGCAGCGGAAGCTGTTGTGCTATGCTGTGTGTCGTCGGTATTATTATACCTGTTGCCGGCTTCATCATACCAACCGATAAACAGCTTTCCGCCGTCATTCATTTTATCTACAGAAACTTCAAATGACTTGGAAGCGTTTCTTCTATCGGTTTCTACCATTTTATCCGCAGAGATCTCAGTCGTAGATGTATTAGAAACATCTAAAAAGCTTGTTTCACACTTAGTAACTACAGCGGGATTTGTATATGATCCGTTTGTGTTTGTATAAGTATCCTGTGAAATGTTGGTGCCTTGCTCAAAGTCATAGTAGGACGGAGCATACTTGACGCGGATGGTTCCCTTGACGGTGTTGTCGTTATTTCTGGCGGTTACGCTGACGTCGCTTGCACCCATGGTCATGGTAATGCCTGGCTGTGACGGATCGGTTATATCAGGTGTTGCGGTAGCGCCGATTGCAGACATATTACCATAGGTATAGTTAGTCATCTCGCTTGTGTCCTCAACAAGCCTGATATTAAGTCCCTCGGGAATTCCCTTAAAGGTGATGGTTTCACCCGCCTTGATACTGAATTGACCGTTATCAGCAATCTGTCCATGACCCTGCGCCGGATCATTAATGGAGTTATTCGGATCGCTGGTAGAGGCGTAGAGCGGATACGGAATGTAGCCGGTGGAATCTCCGCCTATTTTAGTTTCAAACGAAATGCAGAATGTAAAGTAAGTATCGGTGTCTGTTTTGTCACCGATGCTCTTCGTAACCGTCAAATCGTGGGTATTCATTTCGTTTTCAAACTGCGCTCTGACGTTTACGGTTTTCATTCCGCTTGTATCGGGTTCATCAAACTGGAATCTATACGAGCCGTTACCTACGTTCGTGACAGGATAAGTCTTTTTGTGCGTGTTATCGGTGTCGTCATATACGGTAAGTCTCGGCGTGTAAGTATACAGATTGTTCGAGCCCTGAGATTCGGTGATATTAAAGTAATTACCCGAGGTAAACTTGCCGATAAAGTTAACCTTTTCATCGTTATCCAATTCATAAGCCAAAGGATTGCCGGTAGTATAGCTTTCCGATGAATCGGTGGTCGTTGAGCCTGATGTAGTCCACGTTACATTTTCTTTTGAGTAAGTGAAGCTGTAAGCAGGATAAGCATAGGTTCCGGCTTCTGCTGAGGATACCTTGTGGTCAAAGTTAAATGCTTCGTCCTGATAGGATCTCTCAAACTTTGTGATACCTGAGCCTTCATAGATTGATTGCGATGTTCTCTCATAGAAGCCGGAGTTAACAGACTTGGTTCTGACCTTTTTCTCGGTTGAATACAGGTTGCTGATAGCGTGGAAGCTGAAGCCAAACTTCAGGTTCGAGTCGAACATACCGCGCTCGGTATAATAAATCGTCATGGTATACACATGGTCGGAGTTGAAATCATCAGCCGTTGTATTAAGAATACTGCTAAAGCTTCCGTTGCGTGTGTGACCGCTGATATTATCTACGCTGCCTGCGTCACTCGCAGTTGCCTGCATGGTGTTGAAGTTGATGGAGCCTTGTGTTCTGCCGTGCGCGCCGCCGAGGTCGAGAACAAGCTGATCATCAATGAATACCCACAAATCGTCGTCACCGGAGAAGTCAAAGGTCTGTGCTGTGCCGTCCTCATTCAAGCCGTTTTTATTCAGCGTGAACGGAATCTCCAGCTTCATACCAAAGCCGAGGTCGTGAGCATAGTGATTGGTGGTATCGGCATAACCGTTGGTGCTTCCGGGAGTGTAGGGAACGTTGATGCCACCATTACTCCATTTAGTATCATCTCCCGGATCAGCAGTCCAAGTTCCATCTGGAATTGTATAAAGCACTTTGCTATCTGTTGGAATTGACAAATCATCAATTTTATCCCAAATATTACCATCCCAAGAATAATTACCATTTGCACCCGGATCTGTTGAAGGGTTTATTCTTGCAAAGCCTAACTTATTATAGTTTCCAGACGGTATAGTACAAACATAGTAATCTTTACCATCAACCTTAGTCATATCTACCCATTTTTCACCGGAAGTGCCGCCAAAGAAGTAAACAGCAAATTTTGCATTATCTTGCGTCCAATTGCTATTTGGCTTCAAGTACACCTCAGTAACATCATACGATCCGCCGCCCGCAATGATATTATTATAGTCAAACGGGAAGAAGCCCTTGTTGTCGTGTTTGTTCTCAGACTTTACATACTGCGCAGAATCAGCGTAATAGCTTATATTTGCCTCGTTGCTCGAAGTGTCAATGCTGGTAACAAAGGCATTATCCTTACCGTTAGTGCTGTCGTACTCATAATAGGTATGAGTTGTAGTACCGCCGTTTGCAGCGGAGGAATAACCAAAAGTTGGAGTTAGCGTATATTTGTTTCCTGCTGTAAAAGTAATATCACTTGTTTTATTTCCATTGGTAGGTCCGCCGCTTTGCGTACCTCTGTAAAAGATAACCCTGTCATAACCGTCGGGAACTGAGAACGTATAAACATTACCGTTCTTTGCGCCTTCGACATTAACGTTTTGACTTGAATCGGAATTTTTCCAAAAGTGAGCATATATACTCTGACCTGAACTTAATGTGACCGCAGAAGCGTCGCAATATACAGTATCAGTTGTTTCTTTTCTTACCGGGAAACCGGTGGAATGGAGAATGGTCGCCAGCGGATTACCTGTTGAGTTTTCGCGGGACAGCCAGTCTTCATCAAACATCACCATTTTGGCACCGTTCTGGTCGGCCGCGCCGTTTTTATAGTGATAGATAGAGGAATCAGATAGTGTCAAGCCCGTCAAGCCCGTGATAGCCTTGTTGGCACCCCAACCATCCGAGTTGTTAACATTTTGATTAAAATTATAGAGAGTAATTCCGTCCTGTGGATTATTGGCGTCCTTATTATTACCCCAATATAACGGATAGGTGGTTGTGTTTGCTGTTGCGTAATCAGACAGCGCTTTATTGAAATACTTTCTGAACGGATCGTTCGTGTTTAGTCCCTCGCAGGCATAGTCACGATAATCAGTAATACCTGTCAACCAACCGCCGAGATACTCATTGTCGGTATAATAATCGTACAGCGTAGCCTTAATACCTTTATAATAAAGGTTGGTGTTTTCTGTTATGGTTTCGTCGGGAGTGACATTATAAACATTCGATCTGCCCTGATGAATCGACCAAGTACCTGTTGACGATGTGCCGGAGGAAGTATTGGTTGCCTTATACTCGTTATACGCAGAGTTTGCTCCGGAAGGAACAGCGTTGCCGATCGTGCTGCCGTTGCAGGTAATCGTACCGCCCTTGTTGTTGGCACCGCCCGAACCGGTAAACACAATATAGGTAGAATCAGCAGGGATTTCGATTTGGTAAATGCTTGATTCGCCCACTTGCGTCATTTCCTGACCGGGGCTGGGGCCGTTGCCCTCTTCACCGCTTGCGTTCTTTGTATATACAAACACCTTGCTCCACTGTGTAACATAGTTGTTAAAGTAGAAGGTTTTTGCGTTGGTAAAGGTCGCTTTTACTGTTACCGGAAAAGCCGGCATTGTGAATGTGTAGCTGTTGCCGGCGACAGAGTTTGTCACGTCATGATCAACGTCATCGTATGTGAGAACAAGACTCTTTAACGTGTAGTTTGTTTCAGGAGTTGCGGTGATGGTTACCGTGTCGCCCTCATATGCGTTCGCTGCTGAGGTCGTCAAGGTGCCGTTGTCCGGCATTTGGCAGGTAACTGTGTACTGCGTTGCCTGCTGGATTCTAATCTTTTTGTTTGTCGCGTCAACCTGAACAATATAGGTGCCTGCGGTTGACGGAGAAAAGGCAAAAGCGTAGTCATTTGTAGCACCGCCCAAATCCACAAAGGCAGCACCTGCTATGAGCGTGACGTTGCTGGAGCCGCCGTTACCGTTATACTGACTTGTACCGTCAGAGATTCTGAAATAGTTATTGCCGGTTAAGTATTGGGAATACTCATAAAGTCCTGTTGAGGAGTTCAGCGTGAACTTCTTGTTGCTGCTTGCATGAGTCCAGTCGCAGCCGCCGTCAACAAGTCTCCAATCGGTGGAAACAGTGCTTTCGCCCGACGGGAAGGTCAGTGAAACAGTAACAGAACCGCCGCTGTTCATTGTGGAAGTCTGGAAGGTATAGGTGCCGGGTGTGGTAACCTCAATTTTGAAGTTTGCTTCGTCCTGACTTGTGTTATAGCTTTCGGTTTTAGTAAATGTCTTATTCGCACGTCTCTGTGTACCGCCGCCGGTTATAACGACAAATTCATAGGTGCCGGCGGTGTCGATGTTAATGAACGCCTCGCCCCTGCCGTTGACATAATGGTTCGTCCAACCGTCAAAGCTGCCCTTGAAGAAGTAGTCGGTGATGGTGTTGTCACTGCCGCCGACCGTGCCGCTGTCAACCTTCGCCGCGTCGGTCATAATCATGCCGGCTGTCATGCAGCTCACGAGCATGCAGACCGCGAGAAGGACAGAGATAACGGAACGTGAATGTCGTTTGATCTTTGTTTTCATGTTTTTTTACCTCTCTTTCTTTTATACATAAAAGATTTATATACTTATTTATATAAACAAACGCAAGCGTGACGCTTGACCCAATCCGCGCACATCACGAAAACGTTTGATAATTCATTTACGAAACTCCTTTTGCCGAGTTTCGAGCGCGCGCGTGACATTTGACCCACGCCGCGCAGTTTTTGTTTGCAGGAGCCTGTCTGTTTTCTCTGCGTTCCGGCGCCGCAGAGCTTGCGGCAGGCATTGATAAGGTGGCAGCGGCGACAAGTGCTGTTCCGCCCGCCGGTGCGCCGGTTGCGTCAAACGGTGTTTTGTTCGATCGCCGGCAGCCTTTGCAGCAGAAAAACCATTTTCTGCCGCTCCTGCGAGCCTTTTTTCAAAGCATGACCGCTGCCTTTTTCAATAAAAGCGGCTGCATTCCCCCTTGCCGGTGAGGCTCGCCTCTGCACCTGTCAACCTCGGCGTCATTTTGCACGATCCTTGCCGGTGGGATCGTGCCGTATTCAATTGTCTGATGACGGTACATGCTGTTCACCTCCGCGCCTTTTCCGCTTCATCCGCCGAAAAGGTATTATGCGAAAAACCGTTTTGTCCTGTCTTTTTTTCAATTTTGACTTTTTCTTATTCTATGCTTTTTATTTGCCGGTGCATGTGTTATAATGAAAAAAACGACAGCAAAGGGCGCGGTATTTATGAAAAAAATATGGAGCGGCAAGGCGTTGACGGCAGCGATCGCCGGAGCGGTCATTATGGCGCTTGCTTTTGTCATCGTGCAGTGCTTGCCGTATTTTATGTCGGATTTTTCGGCAGACAAACGCAATGTGATGCTCTCGGGCAAATATTCCGTTGACGGCGGCGAATGGAAAAGCATCGGCCCCGAAACGGAGATCCGTGATCATTTTCATAAAATCACCGTCCGCGGCAAGACGGACGAGCTCGCGGCGGCGTTTGAGATCATGGCGATCTCGTCCAAAGACGTTTGGTACACCCTGAAAACCGACGACGGCGCCTTTGAGCTCCATAACCGGCGCACCGCGCCCGACATACCCGAGGAAAATTTTTTACCGGAGAACAGGATGCCGCAAACGCCCGGCTATGAGGTGGCGCAGATCGCCACCGAGCTACTTCCCGAACCGGTGCTGAGGGGCGAGCAGGATCTTGTTTTGGAGGTAGAATACCCCTATTCGTTGGCAACACAGAGCTTTTCGGACTGCTTTTCGGTCAACTACTGTGCCTACGGAGGGTTGTATAATCAGCTCTTCTTCAAATCCGTGCCGATCATCCTGCTCTTTGTGCTGGTCTGCTTTTTCGGCATGTTCTTCTTCCCCGTTTCGGGCTTTGTGCTGGGCAGAATCAATTACAAAAACCTCTGCTTTGGCCTGCTGTGCTTTTTCTGGGGTCTGTATATGATCATGCAGACGCTCGGCGATTTTTTGAATTTGTGGATAACCGATGTGACGCTGTGCCTGTTTGCGGTCAGAAGCGTCAGCTATCTGTTTGTCGCGTCGATCTTCCTCTATCTCAAATCCAACCTGCAAAAGCCGCTCACAAGGGCGATCGCCAACGTCACCGTCGCGGTATTCTTCCTGTCTGCGGCAGCCGCCGCTGTGCTGCACCTGACGTACACCGCCGATATGACCGCCACCGCGCCGAGCATCTTTGTCGTCATCGCGGTGTGCACGGTGACGATGATCGCGCTGCTCTGCACGGAGCTGCGCGGCAACCGCAACGCGCTGGTGTTTTTGCTCTCATGGATACCGCTGCTGCTGACCCTGACGCTTGATGTTGCCGACCAATATGTGCACCTTGCCGGCTCGCACTTTTTTAACTACGGCCTGGCGGTCACCATGGCATACCAGATCGTCCGCCTGATCCTTGACCTGCGGACGCAATACAAAGAGGCGATCCGCTATCAGCAGATGCAAAAGGAACTGTATGAAGCCAAGGTGTCGGTCATGGTATCGCAGATCCGGCCGCACTTTATGTACAACGCGCTGACGTCGATCGCCATGATGTGTACCCTTGACCCCGAGACCGCACAGGAGGCGACCGTTACCTTTGCCGACTATCTGCGCGGCAATATGGATTCGCTCAAGCAGACCGCTCCCGTTCCCTTTGAAACGGAGCTGGAACATCTGAAAAAGTACTTATATATAGAAAAGCTGCGCTTTGACGATCTGCTCCGTGTCGAATATGACATTCAGGCAACCAATTTTGAGCTGCCGCTGCTGAGCATCCAGCCGCTTGTGGAGAACGCCGTCAAGCACGGCGTCGGCATGAAGGAGGACGGCGGCACCGTGAAGATCTCCACACGCGAAACCGACGCCGCCTTTGAGGTCATCGTTGAGGACGACGGCGTGGGCTTTGATACCGAAGCCCCGCAGCACGACGACGGCAGGTCGCATGTCGGCATGGAAAACACAAAAAAACGCCTGCACGACATGTGCGGCGGTGAGGTTATGATCACAAGCGAGATCGGAAAAGGAACAACTGCAAAAGTGATTTTGCCGAAGGAGGGACAAACTGATGAAAATACTGTGTGTTGATGATGAGCCGCTGGCACTGAAAATGCTGGAAATGTCTGTCAAAAAGGCCAAGCCCGATGCGGAGGTCTCTGCCTTTCGAAAGCCGCGCGAGCTGTTGGAGGCAGCGCAGCAGGGCGGCTGCGACATTACCTTTCTCGACATCCACATGCGCGGAATGAACGGCGTGGAGCTTGCCAAGGAGCTGAAAACCGTCAACCCCAAAATGAATATTATTTTTGTGACCGGTTTTTCGGATTACGCCGGCGACGCCATGAGCCTGCACGCGAGCGGCTATATTATGAAGCCCGTCAATCAGGCAAAGGTAGAAAAGGAGCTTGCCGACCTGCGTTTTCCGATCGTGCCGAAGAAAAACGCCAAGCTGCGGGTGCAGTGCTTCGGCAACTTTGACGTGTTTACGCCCGACGGCGCGCACGTCCGCTTTGAGCGCAGCAAGGCAAAGGAGGTTTTTGCCTATCTGGTGCACAAGCAGGGCAGCTCCTGCACCACACGCGAGCTCTTTGCCGCGATCTTTGAGGACGAGCCATATGACAAAAAGCTGCAAAACCTGCTGCAAACCTACATCTACGCGATGATCAAGAGCCTCAAAGCCGTCGGCGCAGAGGACGCGGTGGTGCGCAGCTACAACGCCCTTGCGGTCAATCCCGAGGTGCTCGACTGCGATTATTACCGCTTTAAGGAGCTGGACGCCGGCGCGGTCAACGCCTATCAAAACGAATACATGAGCCAGTATTACTGGGCGGACTTTTTATACAATGACTATTAATGCGTCGGTTCTCTCGGCTCTCATGCACGCCACGTTTTTTGAAGGCGTTCTTCGCCGCTGTAAAGCCGTTTGACTCTTATGACTTTTGGAATTTGATAAGTCAAAAAAATCCTGCCGCTGCTGCGACAGGATTTTTTGTTTGCTTATATTCAATTTCGGAGCTTTGGAGCTTTTCGGTTTATCCCTTCGCGCATTGCTTCACCCAGAGGATGAAGTTTTCCGTGCTGTCTCCCTCGCGCTCGGCTTTGTCATGGCTCAGCTCCCAAACGGTTTCAAAATCAACGCTCTCGACGCCGTCACAGTGCTGTAGCGCGAGCGCCATATTGACCTCGGTCGTCAGCGACGTTGTTGGCTGCTCGATGCCCGAACGAATGCGCCAGTGCCTTGCCACCGCCGACGTTCCGTAGCCCTCGCTGCTTTTCAGCACATAATAGAGCGGCGCATACATCTTTACGCGCTGTTCGACGGAAGTGCCCAGCGAATCGGTGATGTTCATATCCGCGGCGTATTCGGCGGCGTATTCGCTGTTCAGCTCCGTCAGAACTCCGAACAGGATCTTATCAAAATGAGCGCCTCTGCCGTTTGATTTGCCGAACAATGTGTTGCCGCTGCCCGGCCAGTCGAACGCGACAGGCAGCTCGGACGCGTTCTTGCAGGCTTTTACAAAATCCTCCACGCTTGTGGCGGCGGCTGTGTTGGTGCTTTGGTCATAGGTGATCCACTTTTTGTCAGCGTTCAGACCGTTGATGTAATCCTGCGCCGCACTGCCCGTGAGCTTGGCGTCGGAGAGGTAGTTATTGAGCGACCGTTCGATCACGCTCTTAATATATTCATAATAGGAGCCTGCCTGATAAATGCCGCTTTGGGAGCTATCCAAGGTCAACGGCTTTCCGTCCTCATCGGTGAAGCCTGCGCTGTTCACATAATCCGCGTAGGCAGCCGCCAATTTGTCCGAGATCTTGTTCCATTCTTCGCTTCGACCCTGACGGGAACAGCCCATCATCCATTCATACGCCGCATTGGCGGTATCCAGATCGGTAACGGGACACCATGCCATCACACCGGCGACCGCATCCGAGACGCCCTGCACCGCACCGATGGCGTCAAGATACGGCGTGTACAGCGGACTGTTGCCGGACGCGCCGAGAACAGACGCCAGCGCACCGCCGGCACTCATGCCGAACGCAAAGATATTTTCGGCGTTGCCGGGGAGCACATCGTCGCTGTAGCGGACATAGCGGACCGCCGCCTTCAGATCGGCGACTCCCAAAGGCGCGCCCTCGTCTATTCCCCGACAGCCTGCATAGACATACACAAAGCCCTGCGCCGTGTATTCCGACAGCGCTTCCGTAAAGCCCTTATAGCCGTTCAGAAAATCCTCCGTCAGCGCTTGGGCGGCAGCATATCCCTCGGTGAAAACAGGCATCACAATGGGCGCGTTCGCAGCGGTATAACCGTTTATCTCCGCATTTTCGTTCATTTCACAGGTGTAGGTGCCGTCGCCGTTTGCCTTGGCGCTGACATAAGCGGCAGGCACAAAAACAGAAAGCTGTTCATAGTGCGTATCGGCAGGCTTTTCGCAGTAATCAATGCCGATTTGATAATACAGATCATATTCCGCGTTATACTGCCACCGCGCCATATCCGGCTTGTTAAGATTCGTGACGGCAGGCGTCGTCGCGGCGGTCGTTGCGGCGGTCGTTGCGGCAGACGTTTCCGCAGATGATCCGGCCGTTTGCTGTGCGCAGCCTGCTGCCGTGATCAGGATGGCGCTCATCACCATGGCAAATAATTTTTTCATCATTCTCCCCCTATTGTTCCAGCAAAACACTGAGCAGCGTCTGCGGGATATCCTGTACAGTTGACATGCCGCGACCGGTGTTTGACACCGCGAACAGATACACATCGCGCTCGGTGTTCAGATAATCCACTGCGCCGAAGGAAGGCGGGATCTGTCCCACATGACCTACGCCGCCATACGTCATATGCCAAAGTCCATAGCCGTATTCTTCCGCGCTGTTCGGGTTGACGTTTTCTGTCATTTGACGGAACCCTTCGGCGGACAGGATCTTTCCGCCGCTGAGTCCGCGCATCCATTTGTCCATATCCTCCGCGTTCGAAACCACATCGCCCGCTCCCTTGGTCAAACCGGGAAGATAGAAGTAGTCCTTCTTTAATTCCTCTGCGGACAGTGCGGAAACCCACGCGATATCCTTTGCGATCTCTTCAACAAAGCCGGTGTGCGTCATGCCCAGCGGCTCAAAAAACTGCTCCCTGAGGAATTTGTGATAGGCAATGCCGCTTGCCTTCTCAACGATTTGGGCGAGCAAAAAATAATTAGAGTTGGAATACTCATAGTCCTTGCCCGGCTCAAAACGGAACTCCTGCTCAAATATCGTTTTTGTAATGGCAGTGGTGTTCTCCCATTCATCCTCTCCGAACATGGACGGCTCAACAAGCTCCAAATAATTCCGTAGTCCCGAGCTCATATTGAGAAGGTTCTTCACCGTCAATTCTTTTCCGTGCTTATAATCGGGATAGTACTTGTCAAGCGTATCCTCTACGCTGAGTACGTTTTGTTCGCAAAGGAACAGAATACAAGCGGCACAAAACTGCTTTGATACAGAACCGATCGGCATGGAAGCGTCGATCGTCAGCGGCTTGCCGTTATCGTCGTCGCCTTGGGCATATTGATAGATCACCGAGCCGCCCTTTGAAATCTGCACGATACCCTCGAATCGCGCGTCAGTCAACGCTTTGTCCAGCCGATCGTTTACATCTGCGGCGATCGTCTCCGCCTGTGTTGTCTGCGTCTGTGTTGTCTGCGGTTCCGTTGCCGAAGCTTCGGGATCGTCCGACGGCTTTGCGCCGCAGCCTGCAAGCGCCGAAACCATAACGGCGCTCAAAAGAAATGCACATACTCTCTTCATTTTTGTCACCTCATTTTTTTATTTCATATCTATCATAAATCAGATACCCGACAAAAATCAAGCAACCGTTTACATAATCATTCAATCATGAGGAGCAAAACTAAATCGCCGGTTTAAAAAACCGGCTTTTTTCTATCTGCAACACACAGCATTTCTCAAAACCGTCTGTTGTGAAACGAAAAAGCTTTGCAAGGATATTGGATCATAAAGCAGTTAGGGTGCCGACTCCGTGGTTTGAAATATTTCGGGTGTTATCCGCAAAATGTCAGCGGAGTGCGCTCTATTTCCTTAAAAAAGGCTTGGGTGTGAAGTGCAGCTCCTCCTGCATCAAGATCATCAGCGGTATCCCGAGAACGATCGGAAACACCGACACGTTGAGCATGACCGTTTTTGCGAACAGGATACCGCTCACCTCGGGGTACGACAATTCGACCATAGGCGTGATGATGATTGTCTCCGCGACTGCGGTCACGACGGTCACGCACAATTGCTTGAGCAGGTTTTTTCCCGTGCGCAGTGAAAACGGCGTTTTGGAGATCTTGTTCCAATAAACATAGAACAAAAACGGTCCTATGAAATTGGCGATGAAGCCGCCGATGGACGACCACCTCAAGCTGTCGCTCAACAGATCGCCTATCAGATTACCGATCGCAAAGGCGATACAGCCGGGTATCCCAAAAAAGATACCGTAAACGGGGTTGAGCATCAGGACAGGGCGAATATCGGCAAAGCCCGGGATCACGCTCATCACCTTGAACGGGACGGCAACGACCAGATAAACCGCTGTCAGTATCAAAACCAACCCAACCTGTTTTAACAGTTTTTTCATTCCGATATTATTCATGGCGGCTTTTCACCCTTCTTATCGCGTTGAAATCTATGATCTCGATCAGACTGCCCGCCACGATGAACAGGGCGCCGATGACGTGAAACGGAGACGGTATCACCCTGTCGATCAGGTTTTCGGGCAGCACCGCGCTCCAGATCAGCGAAAATACGATCTCGAGCGAATAAATGATCGTCGCACCTGCGGCGGTGGCGCGCTTCTGTGCAAACACATTCAGCGTTTGCGCAAAGGCGACGATGAAGTAGGCGTAGATAAACAAGCCGGCGATAACCGTCCCCGACCACGGGATCGCGCCGAAGGTCGCAGGCTGCAGGATCACCCAAATCGCAAAGCTGATGATCGCTCCGACAACGGAGATCCAGACGGACAAGGTGATGGAATCGTATTCTTTTGCAAAGTCATTCAGCTTCACAAAGAACAACGCGCGCAGCGTGCATCCGATAAACATGATGACCAAGCCCCACACCTGCGTCCCTGCAAGGCTGCCGCCAAGCGCAAAAACGATGCCCGTCAGCACCAGAACGACCGAGATCCACGTTTTTTTGTCAACCGATTTTCTCATCGTCAGCAAGACGACGGGAAGCACCACGACCGTGATCGAAAAGGTGAACGCGCCGGTTGAAACGTCAAAATATTTTAGCCCGTACAAAAAACATAATGTCATACGCTGCCTTTAACACGCCGAGCAGCAAGCAGCGAAGCAATATCTCTTTTCCTGCCCGCTTCATCTCTGCGGCGATCCGCCTGAAAAAGCAGGCGGCAAGTATCGCCGCCGCGATCGCCGAGGTGATAAATGAAGTGGCGAACGGAAGCACATCATCGGGAATACACGCAAAAATGATAACCTCTGTTGACCAGCAGAGCGTTACGCAAATCAAGCATAGATTTGCCTGTATCTGTTCATAAGTCCATCTCCTTTTCACCTTATCAATCATACCACAAAAAGCAAACAATGTCTATATTATATTGTTTATTCCTTTTGAAATTTGAGGCACCGGCAGACTCCGGCTCCGGCAGCTCCCAATCCGGCAACAAAGGATCGCCCTGTTGTCCGGATGATACATTATAAAAGGAAACGGAAGCACGACCACGCACTGATACTTTTTTGTTGTTTTTGTTTTGTAACCATTTTGGGCGATCATTCTTCAAGTTGGTAATTATTAACAAACTAATACGGCAAATATTGTCGAATATCAATAATGCATGAAAGGGTTCTTTTTGCCGTTGCGCAAAAAATGTCATCATAAACAAAATATTTGGTTCTTTTGAAAAGACAGGTGTATATTGCACTGAATTTTCAAAATTTTGTGATTTGTGTAGAAATAAGGATTTATCCTATCGTATAATTATTTTACAATAAATCAGGAAGGAACTATATGCACCACATTGGCAAACGAATTTTCGGGTTTTGTTTGACGGCAGTATTGCTCACTTCCGTCTTGCCCGGAGCACTCATCGCAAACGCTGCCGAGGCAAATACCGAAAACACGGCATCACAAGAAAACACAGGCTTTTCCGACGGCTGTGAAGAGGTCGATTTCTCCACGCTCAGCGACGATGAGCGCATCAGCTCGGTCGAGGATTACATGGAGTTTTCCGGCAACGGCGCACCTCTCGTAGGCTCGTCGGCACCTTCTCTTCCGGAGGAATGTGACAACTCGACCAACGAAAACAGCATCTATTGTCCGCCTATCGGCGACCAGGGAGGGGTATATGGCTGTGCCTGCTGGTCTGCTACGTATTACAACTACACTTATACAGCCCACCGCGCATACGGCATCCCCACGACCGAAAACAACATTTTTTCACCAATATGGACATATAACCTCAGCAATTCCGGCTATATCAAGGGCGGATCGAACGGCCCGAGAAACTACAACATCATCCGCACGATGGGTGCGCTTACCGTAGAGGACGTTCCCGCAATCAACTCTCCTTATCCCGAGCAAGTCGTCTTTGACTGGCATGCGGAAAACGGTCTTTGGAAAAAAGGCTCTCCGCAACAGACTGACAAGCTACGGCTACTTTACTCCCGAAGCCTATGTAGAAGGCTACAACACCGACATCAACACGCCCGTTCCCGCAACGGGAACTCCCGTCACCTCCGCCGACGACTCCGATCTTGCGGCACTCAAGACCGCGATCAGCAACGGCGAGGTTCTGTGCTTTAACTCCTTTATTTACAGCTGGGATGAAATAAAAATCAAAAGCGCTCCCGGCGTTGACAACCGCTTTGTCGGCGAAACCGTCGTCCGCGGCTGCAAAGATACCGAGGGCGGTCACGGAATGGTGATCGTCGGCTACAACGATAACATCTGGACGGACATCAACGGCAACAACAAGGTTGACAGCGGTGAGATGGGCGCGTTCAAGATCGCGAACTCATGGGGCACATGGAACGGAAACAACGGCTACTACTGGATCGTCTACGACGCGATGAACAAGGTATCCGCCGTAAGCGGTGCACCTTCTTATCCCAACAGACAGCCCGGTATCGACACGGTTTCCACCATCAAGGTAGAGCCCAAAAAGTATGAATCCGACGTCTATCTCAAGTATGTTCTCAAATCCTCAGAGAGAGCGAACACGCATGTTTATGTGACCGCGATAAACAAGGCTGACAGATCGGAATACGTATCCAAGCTCGTTCCGCCTTACGGTCTTGACGATTATGCAAATTACGTTGATATAGTTGAGGATCATTCCTACAGAGGTACGGCAACAGCCGATTACGGCGAAATGTACTATGACCTCAACAACGTTATCCCCGACATCGACATCGCATCACTCAATGATTATGATTGGGAAGTCAAAGTAGTTGACAAAACCAACAACGGCAAGCCCCTGTCGATCATTGAAGTCAAATTCGTTGATGATACAACGGGCGGCGAGTACGATCTGCTTGACGGAAAGACCTATACGATCAACGGAAGCAGCAAGGTGTTCTCCACAAGCAACGTGACCTTCCCGTTTTCTGCGGATGTCAAGGTAAGCCCCTCGAGCATCCACACTCTTGAGGAAGTCAGGATCACAGCATTGACAAAAGGCGGAAGCGCTCCGTTCAAATATCAGTTTGAGCTTGAAAAAGACGACAGCAAAACCATGCTCGAGCCCTTCTGCAACAATTTTGAATGCTACAAAAGACTGAACGCAGCAGGCGATTGCACGATCGTTGTTACCGTTAAGGATACAGACGGCAACACAACCGTTGCCCGCAAGCCCATAACCGTTAATCAGACCAAGATCACGGCGCTCACTCCCGATAAAGCGAACGCAAGCGTTGGCGACAGCATCGTGTTTACGCCGCAGGTAACAAACCTTGCGCCTTCTTTCGACGGAACGAATTTCCGCTATACCATAACAAAAGACGGCGTATCCGAGCAATTCTTCGCTGATTTTGACAAGCGTTTTGTTTGGACTCCCGAAGAGGGCGGCACTACACTGTAAAATGCGACATTCTTTGCTACAACGATTTGGTCGCTTCAAAAACCGTTAACTATACTGTTAACGACAACCGTGTCACCATCTACTATAAGGGTTATGCAACGCCTTACATCCATTATCAGGTCGGCAGCGGCAACTGGACGACCGCACCCGGCGCAGCCATGACCGCGACAAACGAAGTGAGCGGCTATACCCACAAGTACACCATTGACCTCGGCACGGCTTCTTATGCAAACGTTTGCTTCAACGACGGCAAGGGCAGCTGGGACAGCCGCAACGGTGCAAACTACCGCTTTGAAAAGGGTACCTATAAATACGCCAACGGAAATATCACCCGCGTATAAGCAAGTCCTACAAGATAATCACACAAAAGTAACCGATCCGGAACTAAAACAAACAAAACAGCGAACTGTTATGTCAGTCATAATGGTTCGCTGTTTTATTTCTATTTTCGTTGTTGTTTATATCATAGGTGTTTTGAGGCAAGCTAATTAAAGCTCTTTATCGTTTCGGTAAAAGACAAATGATTTGCAGCCTATTGCTGTCAACGATCTTCGCCTTGATAGTGCCGCCGTGCTTCTCGGTGATGGCGCGGGCGATGGAAAGACCGATGCCGAAGCCGCTGTTTTCTTCCTTTGAGCGGGATTCGTCGCCGCGGTAGAAGCGGTCAAAGAGGTGGTTCAGCGCTTCCTCGCTGAGCGGTTCCTTCATGGCGTTCTCGGTTGTAAGCATAACGCTCTTTCCTGTTTGTGTAAGGGAGATTTGGATATCGCTGTCCTCCGGCGCATGCTTGACGGCATTTTCGCAGAGGGTGCTGACGAGCCGCCTCAGCGCCGCTTCGTCACCGCTGACTTTGATATCATCCTCTATATGCAATATCATATTTTTGCCGTTAAACTCCGCCATGCCCTCAAACGGCGCGGCGACGTCCTGCACGGCTTTTGAGAGATCGACAACGCTCTTTTCAAGATGAGAATCCGCCTCGTCCATGCGCGACAGATAAACCAGCTCGTTCACCAGCTTGCGCATATTGGCGACCTGCTTTTGCGTTCCCTGCACCCACTCGTTTTGCCCGATGTCCATCGAGAGCACGTCCATATTGGCGGAGATGACCGTCAGCGGCGTTTTCAGCTCGTGACCGGCGTCCGTGATAAACTGCTTTTGGCGTTCGATGTTTTCCATCATCGGCTTTATCGCGCGTTTGCTTAAAAGCGCGACCAACAGCAGCGACAAAAGAACGCCCGTGACGCACGCTCCCAGCGAAATGAGCGCAAGAGAGATCACACCTGCTTTTTTTGACTCACAGTTCAAAAAGATTGCCGCACGCGAGCCGTCGTTCTTATCGGTCACACGATAAACGTAATTACCTGTGTAACCTGAATCAGCGTTTGAAGGCAACACGTCCTCTGCAATTTCAAGCAGCTCTTCCTGTGAATATTCGGTTTCCTTTGAACCCACGCCAAGTATGAGTTCTCCGTCGGTGTTTTGTATCGCAATAAAGTATCTCGATTCCTCAAGTCTTGTATTCATGTGATGATTATTGCCTTTTTCGCGTTTTTGCAGAGCAAAAGAATTATCGTCATTACCTTGCTGAAAAACCGCTTTATCTTGCTTTTTCTGCACGTTGGCAATTTCGTTTTCGACAATATAATCCAGCGTTTCGTTAAGCTCGTTGGTCGTGTCGATAAAATGAACCACGTTGATCGCGCCTGCCACAAGAAGCATGGCAAGCGTCAGTGCGAGCAGGGCGATCCTGATAAAGCGTATCCGTATCTCTTTCATCATAACGTATTCTCCAGTGAATAGCCGACGCCGCGAACGGCTTTGATCTTGGCGTGCGCGCCGAGCTCGGTCAGCTTTTTGCGCAGAAAGGAGATATTCACCCAGACAACGTTTACTTCACTGTCGCTGTCCCAGCCCCAAATGCGCTCCATTATTTGGTCGATACTAAGCACAGCGCCCGGATGCTCAACGAGCATTTCCATCAGCTGAAAAGCCTTGTTGTTGAGCCGAACGCTTTTTCCGTTGCAGGTGACGGACATAGCGGGTTTGTCGAGCTCGATATCGGAGAATTTGATAACGTCGTGCTTGTAATCCTCCTTACGCCTGAGCATAGCGCGGATACGCGCAAGAAGCTCTGAGGCGGCAAAGGGCTTAGGCAGATAATCGTCCGCGCCGGTGTCAAGTCCTTTTACTCTGTCGTCAACAGAATCGCGCGCCGTGAGTATGAGCACAGGCTCAGAGAAGCCCTTGGCGCGCATTTGCGTCAGCACCTCAATGCCGCTGCGCTTGGGCATCATCCAGTCGAGGATCACACCGTCGTATTCGCCCGATTCAATATAATCGATCGCGTCCTGCCCGTTGAAAACCACATCGACCGAATACCCCGAACGCTCTAACAGCGTTTTGACCGCCTTTGAAATATCGCGGTCATCCTCGGCAAAGAGTAAACGCATTTGAATCACCTCCGTGGTTTATCTAATTCAATTATACCAGAACAGAGAAACCACTGCAAGAACTAAAAACAAAATATACACGCTTAATTGGATCCACGGCATGGCTTTGCCGAGCTGGGTTCTGATTTTTCCGCTGAGGACGCCCGACAGTCCGAATATGACAAGCATCGGCGACAGCGAGCTTGCGAGAGCGAATACCGCGCCGAGCAGGACGGCACCCGGCAGGGACAGCGTGATCGCGTAGCCTGCCACCATCAGCAGCGGCGCGCAGGGGTAAGCGCCGTAGGCAAGCCCGACGGTGAAGGACGGTATCAGCCGCGATTTGTTATCGGAATGGCATTTGCCGCCGCATTTTGCGCAGGTTTGTTTGCGGCTTTGGAGCCAACGCCGGATCAGGAACAGCGCCGAAGCGAGCATGACCCACGAAACGGCGTGGTGCAGGTTGAAGCTGCCGATATAACCGTTTTCATCAATGAACAGCCTGCCGATCGCAGAGCATAGCGCGGTGATGGAACAGACCGCAAGGATCTTCCCGAAGAAGTAGCCGCCGACGTGCTTTAGGGATGATTTGAAGCCACCGCCCTCGGTGAGGATATAGACCGCCAAAAACGACGAAGCCGACGAACCGCAGCAGGTGCCGCAGCCTAAACCGACGGAAACGGAAGCCGCCAATGCTTCTGCCAACATATGCTCAACCCCTTTCGCTCGCGAGCAGCGCCGCGCCGATCGCGCCGTTGAACTGCGGATGCTTTGCAACAAACACATCGCGCATCAGCTCGTCCTCAAACGCTTTTCTCAATCCTATATTCAGCGCACCGCCGCCCGTCATAAGGACGTCGCCGTTCTTCTCGCTCTTTTTCATCATCTTGATAATGCGCTTCGCCATGGAAAGGTGCATCCCCGAAAGAATGTCGCGGCGGTCATATTTGCGCGCGATCAGCGAGATGACCTCCGATTGCGCGAACACCACGCAGGTGCTGTTGATGTCGCAGGGCGCGGTGCTTTCGAGCGAGAGAGGTCCCACTTGGTCGATGGTCGTTTCGAGTATCTGCGCGATGACCTCCATGAATTTGCCCGTTCCGGCGGCGCACTTGTCGTTCATGCTGAAATTCTTGACGGAGTAATTTGCGTCGAGATAGATGATCTTGCTGTCCTGACCGCCGATATCGACGATCATTCCCGGACGGTATTCCCTCGGCGCCGTTACGCGCACGCCGTAAGCGTGGGCGGTGATCTCGCTCACGTCGTCGTCCGCGACCTCAAGGATTTTGCGGCTGTAGCCCGTCGCCATCGTGTAATGGATACGGCTTACGCCGCTGTTGTTCATCAGCTTTGCAAGCAGCCGCTTTGCCGCGCCGTTGTTGTCGATGCCGGTGTTGGTCACGCCGGTACGGAGCACGCGCTTGTGTTCGTCTATGAGAGCGGCTTTCAGATAGGTCGAGCCGCCGTCCAAGCCTGCGTATATCTTCATCACTTACCTCCCGTATTTTATCAATTCGATGAACGCCTCCACGCGGATGCGGAGCTGTTCCACGTCCTCTTCGTTGTAGTCGCTTTCCACACGGATGATCGGCACGCCGAGCCTGCCCATCTCTTCCTCCAACATCTGGTATTCGTAGTCGTAAACCAGACAGCCGCGCAAAACGTGATAGATCACGCCCTGCACCTGATAGTCCTCGAGCATCTGCATGATCCGGTACACCCTGCGCCTGTTGTCGGTAAAGGTCGGACAGGTGCAGGGACGTGTGCTTTTGTTGGCAAGCGCGCGCATAATGCCGTCGGTGCTTTGGTCGGCGATCGCAGGCGGATCGTATGCGCCGCGTTCACCCATGCAGGTTTCGTCCGCCACCAATGCACCGCCCATTTCTTCGATCAGCAGAGGCAGCTTGAAGTTAGGGAATACGATCGGCGAACCTGTGACTAAAATGCGCGGACGGTTTTCCTTGGAAGCCATCTCGCCGCGCTTGATACGCCGTTCCATTTCGTCGCAGAGCGCGTGCATGTACCGCGTCCAGATCGAAACGTGCGTATAGCTCAACGCGTTCAGCGCCGCCAGATAGTGCGTTCCCTTGATGACGAGCGGTGCCCTGCGGCGCAGCTCGATAAAGCGCGATAATTCATACTGCGCTGCCGCTGTCAGACCGCACGCCCATGAAAGCCGCTCATAGCTGAGTTGCTTGCCGGTTATTTTTGTCAGCTCCTCGCTGAACTGATACAATTCTTTGACATAGTGCTCCATGTCCTCGTCGCGGTCGCGCCCTGTGGGAACGTGGAGCATGACCGTCCTGCGGCGTTCACTCAGCCAGCCTGCCAGCTTCTTTTTGCAGTCGCAGGTGATCGGCACCGCCATCATTTGACATTCCTGATAGACCGGCATCACGCCGATGCTTTCAAAGCCCATGACCGCCTTGACGAGCGGACAGGCGTCGCGCGGCGCGATGTCGTCGCCGATATTGAACGCCGTATAGCTGCCGCCGCAGAGCTTGACGGGCATAGCGCCTGCCGCGTAGATCAGCTCCGGCGGCACCATCACGCAATAGGTGCCGACCGACGGCGTGTCCTTGGGCTTGACAGCGCTCTGCATATCGACAAATACATGCTTCAAGATTTGCAAAAAAGGATCGAGCGCGTCGGGCTTGTGCGGCAGCTCGTCGATTTTTCGGAGATATTTCACGGACGTCGCCGCGCTTTTGTTGAGGAACCGCTGCTTTCGGCGTTCCTCGGGGGTTCCCTGTCTGCTGTTATCCATTCAAATCTTCCTTTCCGCTGAACGGCGCGTATTTATCCTTGGGCGCGTACTGCTTCATAAATTTCATACGGTCGGCGCTATATATCTTCTTACCGCAAAGGGTGATCGCCAGCGCGTTGTTTTCGGGGCAGCGGCGCACACATTCGCCGCACAGTATGCACTCCGAGGTCGTCACGTCGATCTTGCGGACGTCCTTGCCCTCGCGCTCGGTGAAGATGGATTTGATTCCCATCGGGCAGGCTTCGTAGCACGCGCCGCATTCGGTGCAGGCGACGGCATTCTTTTTCAGCTTGAACAGCGAGAGCTTGTGCGTGAGTCCGAGGATAAAGCCCAGCGGACAGACATTGCAGAAGCAACGGCGCTTGAAAAAGCCGCTGACCAGCACGATCACCATGATGAAGCCGCTCAGTCCCAAGCTCAGCTTGAAGCCTGCGAGCGCAGGCGATACCGCCGCAGCCGGACAGAAGTCGCAGAAATTGCCGCCGACAAAGCCGATACCGAGGAAGATGATCAGCATGACCCATTTCACCAAGCGGAGAACGGCATACAGTTTTTCATTGAGTGCGATCCCCTCGATATGCAGGGCTTGCCTTGCTTCGTGCGCAACGTCCTGAATAAAGCCCAGCGGACAGACAAAGCCGCACAGCACGCGTCCGAGCAAGACCGCGCAGACGATAAAGGTGCCGAAGAACGCCAGTATCTCCTGCCAGCCCTCCTGAAACAGCACGTCCAAATGGCTGAAAAAAAAACACCCGGCATTGGTGAGCTGATCGAGGTTATACGGGCAGGCAAAGACGGGGAGGTGAATGTTCGTGAACACCGTTCCGAACAGGCGACCGCCGAAGATCAGCAGTGCAAAGCTGAGGATCATCACGATCCAGCGGACGGTCTCAAAGCCGAACACAAGGCGCTTTTTGCGCTTATCTCTCGCCATGATCCCGGTTTTGCCGACGGGCAACTTTTCTTTTTTGTAGAGCAGCTTGCGCAGCAGCACGTCAAGGGCGATACATACGGCTGACACTAAAAGGATGATAGCGAACGGCAGCATAGCGGACAGCCATTGCGTGCTGAAAAGCGCGGCTCCTTTATCCTGATATTCATAATCGTCAAATTGAAAAAAATGAATGTCTGCCGCAAAATACGCTGCCGCGCAAAAGGCGACGGCAAAGACGGCAAACAGAATTTTTCTTAGCACTTTTTTATTCATACGCCCTCCTATGCGGTTCTGCGCCTTTTATCGCTTACGATTTTTCGCTGCGTCAGCATTTCGCCGAACGCCTCCATACGTATTCTCAATTGCTCCATATCCTGATACTGATAGTCGGTTTCCAGACGGAATACGGGGATATCCAGCTCCTCCGCCGCCTTTTCGATGCGCGGCAGCTCAAAGTCGTATTCGATTTGTCCCTTGAGGATATGGCACACGATCCCGTCGGGATGAAGCTGCCTGACAAGGTGCTTGAAATAGGCGTACAAGCCCTCGTTGTTCACCCTTGCGCCGGAGGCGATCGTTTTCAGATGTGTTTGGGCGATCTGTTGCAGCAGGCTGCCGGCAGACGTAAACGCTTTTATTTTCGGCGCCGCAACGGACGCTCCCAGTGACAGGCTGTCCGCGAGCGCCGTGATTTTCATTCCTGCCGATGTGATGAGCTGCGGCACCTTGTAATTCGGAAAAACGACCGGTGAGCCGAGGATCATCACGCTCGGCTGATCATTCTTCGGGAATGCATACCGCCTGCAAAGCTGTTCCAGCTCTGCGCCGAGAGCGCCGATATGTGTGCACCATCCCTCCAAATCATCGGCAAAATACATACATTGATTTGCCAATAACACCGCCTCATCCGAAATGATATTGCCCGATGAAAAAGCCGCCGTGAAAAACCGCTGCCGCTGATAATGCGCATTTGCGACACGCTTTACAGCGCGTTTCAGATTGCCGCCTGTAAAGTGCTTGCCGGTGTGCTTGCCGATCATCTCCGCAAGCGCTGTCAACTGCTCTTTGTAGTATTGAGCGGCGTTTGCAGTCCGGGTCGGCGGAATATCCAACGCGGCGACCTTTCTGCCGTTGTTCTGCAAAACGGAGATCAGCTTGCGCCTGCTGTCGGAGGAAACCGCCGTCACGATCAGGGCGTTTTCTGTCAGGTCAAATGCGGGATTGAGCAGCCACCCGAGCGAAGAACGGCTGAACGGGTCGGTGTCTCGCGGCGTGAGCTCGTCCGCCCAATGCGCCGTGCCGAGGCTTCCGCCCAACACATAAAACGGATCGTCACAGACCGCGTACAAAATCTCTGCCGGAATGTCGTCGCCCAGCACGATCAACCGCAGGCTTCTGCTGTTCAGATAATCCTTGTTAAAGCGCTGCAGCGCGACTTTCAAAAACCACCTGAGCTGCGTCAAATGCTTGTTATCTTTATATATCCTGTTGAGTGTTTCCAGCGCCTCGTTTAAAAAGGCGTTATGCTCCGTAGGTTTCATAATACTCCACCGTCGCGCTTTCCGCTTTTGCGCGTCCTTTCATACATCTTGGGCTGACAAGCGAGCAGTTGCGCCGACAGCCGCCGCAGATCAGCGTGGAGAGAAATTGCGTGAGAGAAGGCACATCGCCGCCGGATTCGTTTTGCTGCGGCAGCAGTTCTTCATCAGACTCATTTCCGAAGGAATCTTTATCCTCAATGATCTCCTCCTGCAAAGGCTCCGTGATCGCTTCCGTTTCGGGCTGTTCGATAGCGTAGTCCTGCGGAGGATCGGTATCTTCTATTTCTGTCGGCAACGTCGGCGGAACCGTTGTCACCGGATATGCAGTTGTCGGCTGCATCACGCTTTCTGTTGCAACGCTCCGGTTCGGCGTTATCAATTCACCCGGATTTTTCATCACCGCGAACGGCTGACGGAGCAGCGCATAGGCAAAGCAAACGCCGATCGTTCCCGCCGCAAATCTTTTGATGATCTTGTCTCTCATGTCAGACACCTCCTGTGGTATGCCTGTATTGTACAAGCCGAACCTAATATGAAACTAAAACAGATTGCCTGCCGCTAAAAAACTTTGGTATACCCTTCATCATTTGTTCCATGCTGCGGTCATACCGGTTTTCTGTAAATAAGAATGTTCTCACACTCCTTATAGTTTTTTGGAAACAAACAAAAAAACTCTGAAAGGATTTCTCCAATCAGAGTTTTTCTTTTGTTTATTTTATATATTCAGATAAACTGAACGTTGACACCGGCAGGATCTTTAACAAAGAAGAACCGCACCTGCGGCATAGGCGATATAAACGGCGTGGGATTCAATCCGTCACTGCAACCTTGCCTTGGGTATGGTCATCACAAGAGCAAACCACTTGCGGTTGTTCTCATGACGGTATACAGCGGCATCCGGTGTACTCTCCCACGGGAAATCAGGAACGGTGCTGTAGGCTTCCGCGATATACTTTTGCAATTCTGTCTTATTCATATCTCATCAATCCTTATACGCTGTTACGAACGGCTGCTCATAGGGTATTGCAATCTGTGTACATGGTCCCTCTCGCCATATTTCAAAGAATCGTGCAAGCGGAACAAGATAATAACCGTCCTGACTATGGTCGGTCACGTCATAGGGATCCGCCATGATCAACACGTCATCATACGGACTGTACGTGCCGCAGATATAATCCGTTGTCTGCTGATAAGTCTGAAAACGCGGAAGGATAATTCTGCGGCATACAATCAGAATTGGCATGACGGAAGCGAGCAGAAAAATTACTCTAAATAATATCATAGCAAAAATTTCCTGTTTTGTCTACGGTCAGTCACATCGTTATTCCTGACATTTCTTCTTCACTGCCATTTGTGAGATACACATCGGAAATCACAGCATTCAACTCTCCGTCTGCGTACTCCGCACTCTCAAACTCGGGACGGCTTCTGAGGATAAATATATTGTGTCATTGTATTCCTCCAATTTCTATACCGTCATCAAAAGCAGCTACGCAGAACTTTTTCGGCGATTGATGATAGACCTCTTGGTTTTTTGCTGTGATAAGCTCCTTCACGAGCTGAGCTTCAGCCTTGGAAATATATAAAAAGAGCCAACCGCTTATTTCTAAACGATTGGGCGTCGGTGGACGCTTTCTCCGCTTGAATTGATCTGATGTTGATTTTCTCTTTACAGAAGTTCGGTTCCCGAAAAACTGCGAAATAACCGATTTACATCTACGTTTCGTGACAAAAATATCACGGTTCTGAAATGGAAAAAGCCCGATAAAATCGGGCTTTTTCAGGGATATATCTTTTTGCATATCCTTTATGTCAAGGGTAGGCGAAAAAGATGGTTTTTCGGAAAACCGCTGGGGAGAAGTGAACTTCCGTAAAACAAGTGTTCAGAACAGTCCGATCAATTCCTCCGGAGAAACCGCGGTAATCTCCGAAAACATAAAATCTGGTTTATTGCGCGTAACAATATAATCTGCATTGACTGTTTTCGCGCATTTTGTCAGGATGCAATCTTCAAAATCCTTGAATTTTGCATTATCCAAAGCCGCTATCACTTCTTCATGCGTTGTACCTGCAACCGTTAGCATTTCACATAAACTTTTAAGCGCTAACCTCCTTGTATCATCAGGAATTCTTCGCATGATATACCACAAGGTTGTAACGGTATGAAGCGCGATATAGCCGTGAAAATCATCAAGGCAGCATTTTTCCATAACAGCTTTGGCGTTGTTATAGAAGGGTTCTCTTTTCAGCAGATAATCGAGGATAATATTTGTATCAATCAGCAATACCATATTTTTCCTCCATTGCTTGCTTTAATTCTTCATCGGCTTTAAAATCGCTGGGAAGCTGCAAATCCAGCGCTTCCAAACGAGCAAAAGCATTTTTCTTTTTCAAGACAATCTGCCGCTTTAATGCTATGAGGCTGAGTTCATCTGCCGCAAGCGTGATAATCGCCTGAATTTTCTCATCCGGCAACTGTTGAATGAGTTGAATTGCCTGTTCTTGAATCGCTGTCATCATAATCACTCCCTATAAAAATTAGAATTGACGCCCCAACGTATATGTGATGGGGCGTTTCTGTCAAGGATAGGCAAAAAAGATGGGTTTTCGGGAAAGTGCTGTGGGGCAATGAACCCATGTCGGTGCAAAACACATCTTACTTAAAACGTACTACATTCACTGATAACATAAGGAAATATTATGTAGGTGTAGCAGAAAAGAAATTACTATTACAAGAATATATATTCCCCACTATACTTACAGATGAAAAATCTTTATCATCAGTAATAATTACATACTTTTTTTCATTACTCAATTTATATAGTAACGTATCAAACAAATCTAATGAGTGTTGCTCAAATGTATCAATAAATTTCTGTGGTAATTCCGAATCTATTGTTTCATCAATAAAGATAATCTGTGGGATATTGCAAAGCTGTTGCCAGAATAGATTTAGAATCTGTTTCAAGTTGTTTCTCTCTTGAGGAATCGAACGAAAATCCTTAAGTTTTAAATTGTATATACCATTTGTATCTTTGTAAATTTTATATTGAATTCTCTCAATGACGTGGATAGCTTCGCATACATTAAACATTGGAATATAAATATGTTTATTGCTTGAAATAATATCTGAAATAAAATTCGAGTAATCGGCTGCAGATGAATTGCCCGATTGACTATTTGGATAAAAGGCCCAAAGAAGTGCATTTGTATCCAAAAGAAAATCCTCATCAGTGCAATCACAAACATTTACGGTATGAATATCAAAAATACTTCCCATATCTAATTCCTTATGCCTCGCCTATAGTATTAATAATTATTTTTTCAATCATGCCGCGATCATGTTTTTCATTAATGAACTTTGCGTTAGCGATAGAGTGAGACAGCGTTTTTTCTCCTAACGGTGATATATTTTCAACTTTTATTTTTTCTAATATCTCATCTTTGTTTTCTTGAATCAAATAGCCAATACTTGCATTAAAAAACATTGTCGCAAACAGATTAATTTCATTAAAGTCCAAAACAATGTTTTCACTTTGGTTAGTTGTATAAGCTTGTAAAATTTTCTCTCTAAGCATTGTTCCAGCTTTTTCCGATAAGGCATTTTTGGCAAAATCTTTTATAACAATTATCATTACAATCCTCCTTTTGTCAAATACATTTTATTATATCATTATCATTTGTATATCTATGAAGAAAATCTTTTCTAATCTGCATAGAGAAAAAAGTACCTAAAATCGGGTTTTCTAAATTTGAAAATACTTTTTTCTTCTGAGAAACCTGACAATAAGAACCGTTACTTCCAACAAGAATATCGCCTTGATTTTCTTTAGCAAAAGACTCTAAAATTTGAAAGCCCGCACCTCTTGGGTAATCTATTTTTCCGTTCAACGAGGAATTACCTTGCTGCCAGGCCCATTTTAATGCATCTGCTTCTCCTAATTGTTCCATATTACAGTCCCTAAGATAATTATTTACACTTTCTGGTATTCCTATTCCGATATCATATATTGAGAATATTAAAGACTTCTGTTGATTATAATACCCACAACAAAAAACCTTATTAACTTTACTATGTGTAAATGAATTAGAAAAAACCTCGTATATTTTAGAAATTAACTCGTTTTTAATTCCATTTTCTAATCTTACCGGAAACTTATCGATAATTGATAATGCTACATCTTCGCAATCGTCTATGTTACGAACAATCAAAAAATTAGCGGATTTATTTATATCCAATATATTACTCTTTCTGGCTTCAGAATAATGTTTGAGAATTCCAGAATCATTTAAAAACTTATGAGCCTTCCATAGAAAGTGTGGGTTAAATTCTCTGCGCTCTGCCGGGTAAGCCAATGTTTAAGCCACCGCAGCGGAGCATGATCATCGAAATGAGATTGTCGATGTTGCGGAAGCCGTAAGCC
>Ga0256407_10003235_pt1 | contig 29404 bp, 51 predicted proteins | sample RumenRJG_04DNA_FD_193489 | JGI IMG/M metagenome (GOLD analysis project Ga0256407, IMG submission 193489) | Bovine rumen microbial communities from Lethbridge, Alberta, Canada - RJG_04 | ecosystem: Host-associated > Mammals > Digestive system > Stomach > Rumen | place: Canada: Alberta...
ATCTTTTCGTGTATTTCTTCTCCCGGTAATATTTTAATAGGGTTTATCATATCGTTTCAAGTTCCAGTATGCATCATTTGGTTCGAGGGTATCATAGTGGATCTGTAATTTAAAATCCTCTTCATACCAATCATCTTTCTTTATAGTCTTTCCAAGCCTAGCAAGATATACCCAAGCAAAACATCTACCTTCTTTATCTGGTGTTATATTAAAAATCTTGTATGGTTTTTCAGGTCCATAATCAACATAGCTCAGGTCTTTCTTAAAATAATGTTCTGGGTGTTCAAAGTAGACTATAGCATCCTTTTTTAAGTAATCAGGATCTAGTCTTCTCAGAACAACATTAGCTAGTCTCTGAAAGTCTTTATTCAGATAGCAAGCTTCCATAATATTATCTTTGTATGCTTTATAGTCAGGTATTTCTTCGGTATATTCCTGATTGAACTGATTTTCTGGAATTGTAGTTGGAAGTCCCTCACCATCATAGAAAGTAACCGTATTTCCTCTACTGCTCCAACTTCTACAGTGTAAAGTAACTATCTCTCCTGTATTTTTATTTCTATAGCTCATATTAGGGTTATATTTCCGGTTTCATCAACTTCTACATCAAGCAACAAAAATTCATCAATCTTATCTAGAATTTCTGGATCTATCTCTCTGTCAGGTATAAATGTAGTATCTTGGATTTCAGTTATTATATCATCTATCTTTGTTCTCCAAGTTACATAGATTTCTTCTCCCTCGACTGTTTTAGTATTCCAGATCTTCAAATAATATCTTAATTTTCCAGAATGATTAGTAAAGAAAATAGCTCTCTGATCTTCGAGTGCCACTATATATCCTTTAATTCCTTCCATAACATATGTAGTTTTGCCAGATACTGTAGTGAATTTGTATAAGATTCAGATGGAGTATTACAAAGATCTCTAAGTTCTGAAACATCCTCTCCTATCATAACCAGAGACAAGCATTTTCCTTTCTTTGGAGCATAGTAGATTTTAATATCAACCTTCCATAAGAAATCCACTGCCTCTTGTACTGTTGGCGCTGGAATTAGATAAGCTTGTTCTGGTTCTAGAGATAGGTGAAGTCTTCCAAAGAGATCATACATATAGACAGTATCTTTCTTGTAACGATAAGTACAGTATAAGAACTTAGCTACTTCGAAAGAAACTATATCCATATTATTTCTTTGACCAATCTATTTTCTGTATTTCATCAACAAATCCATACTTCAAGAGTTCCTGTGCATCCATCCATCTGTCGCGGGGAGCCATTTCTTCTATCTCTTTGTAAGTATGTCCTGTTCTCTCTCCAATAAATGTGAAGAGAGTTTCCTTTGTTTTCTTGAGATTATTTGCTTGAATTTCTATATCTGCCTGTGGTCCTGATATTCCTCCTGAGATAAGTGGCATGTGTAGTAGACCTTCAGAATGAGGCAGAGCTACACGTTTACCTTTTTTACCTGCAACTAAAAGAGCTAATCCCATTGAGTAGGCTGAGCTTAAGTTTACTGTTCTTACGTCGGAGTTAATTCTTCCGATTGTATCAATAAAAGCTAAGCCTGCCGAACAAGAACCACCAGGAGACATAATATTAATAACTATATCTTCTTCTGAAATTGTATCAAGATATAAGAGCTGTGCTACTGCTATACTACAAGTCTCATCGGTAAATTCGGTAGCAAAGAAAAGCTGTCGATCTATCATGAGTCTTGAGAATATATCAAGTTGTGTAGCATGTAATTCTCTTTCCTCCAAGATATACGGATTTTGATAACCGGTCTTTTTCATTACATCATCAAAAACCATTCCGCCTCTTGGATTTAATCCTGTGTAAAATTTTCTAAAATCGTTTTTAATTTCTTTCATTTTATTCTTTTTATATAGTTTTCAAATATAAGGATTTAGTTCCTTATATATGTTGGAAAAGATTTTAGTAGAATATAAGATAGTACAAGGAATAGCACATGGAAGTGGACTAAAGAAGATAGATACTGATATAATGTACCTTTTCCTAGATGATGGTAAGTATTTTTTGTTTTATACCGGAAATCATAGAGTATATTCAAAACGTCTATCTTGGATTTTTCAATTTATAAGACATTCTGGTGTTGACGGTTGGATAGGTTCAAGAGAAGAAAATTCAGCTCTTAGAGTCTCGAAAAACGAATCTCCAGAAACTCCTAGAGAAGATTATAAGAAGTGTTATATATCTCCTTGGTTAGCTAAAAAATTATTGAAAGAAATTAAGAATCCAGAAATAATAGTAGATGGAAAACTCGGTTCTTTGCAACGACGAATGGAAAGAGACGTTACTTTTGAAAATTAGTTATATAGGTTGCCCGAGGATATTAGAAATAGAAAAGGATCTTCCAGGTATACTTGAATGGCTGTGTAGGAAGTTTGGTTTTTCTTATCTGATCGAACAAGTATCAGACTTCATAGAAATATATATGATTACTCTGGATTATTCTGGAAAGATAGCAATTAAGTTTTTCTTGGATAGTAATAACGAATTAGCTATTAGTGCTATTCTAGTTCCAGAGATCTTAAAGTTTTGGAAGAGTATTGACGGAGAATTATTTGGACCACGGTGGGATATTTATACATCACCACAAGAAGATTGGACATGAAATATCACAAGAAACAAAAGATATATCAACTCTCAGAGGAAGATTATAGTAGAGATAAAGTTTATTACTACGATCCAGATGCTGACATGAATTATTGGATCTTAGAAACTATTGAAGAAACTAAACCAGATTTCTTTGAAGTTAAGAAAGAAGATTTTGATTTCTGTCAGACTTTAGGTTATCTCGGAGAAAATGATGTTAGAAGTATACTAGAGTTCTTAGAGTTTCAGTATAAGATAGGGTATAACTCTGGACACTATAGAGGGTATATGATAACTGGAAATAACTCCAATCTCCTAGAAGCAAAAATAGTAATTAACGATCAAGAGTTAACCAGTTTTCTTAGCATAACCGTTTATAACCTAGATGAGAGATCTAAGTATATATTAATGAAGGAAGTCTTAAGTTCAATGATTCTATTCTTTAAGGTAGAAGATGAAATTTACGGACCATCTCCAGAAATATTTACAAGGAATGTTGAAAATGGATGATGATTTTTATAAGTTAGTAGCACTCGGATGGGATAGAAAATCTGATATCTTTGAGTTTATAAAAGAAAAACTTGGTATTAGATTAGAGCTAGACCATAGAAGAAAGAAGCTAGGTATCTTCTATAAACGAGATGGAGAAGAGTATATGGAGTTCCTGAAAGTCCTGATTCTAATTTCTTTATAATGAATCTAGAATGAACATAGAAACTAAATTTAAACTTGCATCTCTAGGTTGGAATACAAGAGATAATATACCTGGATTCTTTAAGAGAAAATATAAAGTAGTATTCAAGAGGCTTAGTATGCTTCTAATTGTGAGATATGAGCTAAAGCCAGGAATCTATAATTGTGTTTCTTTTAGTTATCCAGAAGATAGGTCGATTAAGATAGAAGATTTTATTATAGAGAAAATTTTAACTTTATTTAGAACAGAAAATGGAGTTGTTATTGGACCAAACTCAGAATTTATACTTGCCCCAGAAGAATGGACCTAGTATTCAGTTATCAGATGAATTTATTTATAGGCTCATAAGAATTGGATATCGTGGTGACTTAGAAAGTTATAAAGATATTTTAGATTATTTTTATAATTCTTTTGGTCTTAAAGTTAGAACAGAGGATACAGATAGTGGGGAATACCTATATATTACTTGTGAAAAGAGATCGAATTTTCTGGTAGTTCTCCATACAGTAAATGAAATAACTTATGATAGAATTATTATAAGGTTAATCAAATGTTTTTATCTTGATGATACCGGAAAAGTTATGGGCCCTTCTGAAATTAGTTGGAGATGGGAGGAATAAAAAATAAATAGAGGAAATTTATATTCCTCTATTTTTTATTTCTTTGGCCATGGTAATTTTTCTAGGTATTCTAAGATCCCATACCACTCTTTAAGATCTGTTAAAACACAATGATAACTTCTATTGTACTTTCTTATTAAGTCTTTTTTATAAAGTTTTTCATCTTTGTCGGTTTTAGCTAATCTTCCATAATCACCTATTTGTATGGTAGCTACATCCGCGAGTACAGTATCTTTTAGAATTTTCTTGATATTTATATATTTCTTCTCAGAATATGAAATACCATCTCCACCACTAATTACCAAGATATTTCCTACCTTAAGATCGTCACATTCAGAGTCAACTTTCTTTCGGTATTCTTTTATATCTTCTTGTACCTTATCTAGAGATTTCTTCAGATTTTTGAGATCTAAGTAATCCTGTTTTCCTTTTGTCCCGGTATCTTCAAGACAATCAATTAAGTATTTCAGATTATCTTCTATCTCTTCTACTTTTTCTAGATCTTTTCTATCTTTAATTTCCATATATCATTTGTTATTTATTGCATAACTTGAATTAGGACTCATTACTCTGCACTCTGTATTATTTCGGAACGCACTTAAAGTTCTACTTCCTGTATAAGACATAGCAGATCTCAGGTAATCAGTAAAGTTTTCTACCCATCCGGAAAGAGTATATTCTTTCTGGATGATCATATTTTTACCCTCTGACGTTTTATTTCCAAGGCCTCCCATTTCTTTCTGTGCTTTCTTGGTTGACATTCCATAGTAAGATACATCACTTCCTATAGCTTCTCCATGTAATGCTGCTTTAGTAAATACTCGACCCATCATTACGTAGTCCGCTCCTAGTGCTAAACATTTGATAGCATCTGAATATCCACTAATTCCACCATCGGCAATTATTTTTGGACTTCGTAATCCTTCTAGGGCTTGTAATTTCTTAATATCAGAAATTAGAGAAGCCATTGAGTAATGAATCGCAGTTTGAGTACTGGTTAAGCAATTATGTACTACGTAATCATTTGCTATATAAGAATGTTCCTCACTTATCTCTAAATCATACACATCAATGAGATTATCATAATTGTTCTCTTCAATTGAGTTTATTTCTTCGAATTTAACCATATTTCTATTTGTTTTAATGTATCTATATTTTTTATATCTGTCTTTGTTAAATACTTAAAAAGATATCCTTTTTCTTCTGCTAAGATCTTCTTTTTCTCATCATTTTCTTTTTGATATTTAGTAGAATGAAAAAATTCATCTGATTGATATTCTATAATTAGATAATCATTTATACAAAAATCATAAATATACTTATAGCCTGATATCTAATATCCAACTTTTATTTTCCAATCAGGAAAATAGAAAGTCAGTATATCATAAAAGCGAAATTCCTCAGAACTATGATATCCTTTAGAAAAATAAATATCTATTTCATCTCCATATAGTTTACGTAAGTTTTTATAAACATTACTGGCATGATTAATTATTTTATCTGTAGCAGATTTATTATATTCCTCTATTAGTGAATATATGTTATATTTTTGAGGATGTTCCCTTAATATTAAATATAATTTTGTAAATACTGATTCTGAATTATTTTCAATCATTGATCGTTTTTCAGAAGAAATATTATATTTATTAAAAGTAATAACCTTATTATATTGTTCTGGAGTAACTAATTCTAAAGCTAACCATAATTTATGAAGTGTTCTTTTATCTATCTTATATTTGTTTTCAAGATCAGAGAGTGTATATTCTTTAGATAAAAAATCTTTTGCACTAAGTTCTATTGAATTTATATCATATCTAGTAGAATAATAAGTTTTTAAATCAAACTTAGTCTTATTTGATTCTACTATTTTCTTTCTTAGCTCAGAAGATTCATCACTTATTATTTTACCTACATGAGAATCTTTAGAATATTTATTCCAAGTCCATCCATGAGAAAGATGTACATCTTCTCCACACCCGCACATACATTTTGGGTGTTTTCCATTTAACTCATATTTTACTAAATAGTCTTCTACTGAGAGCTTATGTTCCATTTTTAAATGTTTATTAGCTAGAGCTCTCATTACACTTTCTTTTTTATGTTCTATTTTCTATCCACAAATTTTACAAATAAATGTATACATGTCTTTAATAATTTAGGTTATCTTCACTAATAAATGAATATCTTTATTTAAATCTTTGGCTTCAACATAATAACCAAATTGATTTAGATTTTCTTCATTTACGAGTTCTTTATCTTTTTTATTTATAACAAAGAATCTATGATCTTCGGTACAGGTTACTTTATTATTTATAGTATATGTCTTACTAACCTTTTTATTTATTAAATTAGCTACTGGATAATTTCCAGATTTGGTCTTTATTATATCACCTTCACGAATATCAGATATATCTTTTTTCTCTCCATTGGCTAAAGTAACTAAAGTACCTTTTACAAAACATGCAGCTCCTCCTCCAATTCCAACACGAAGATAATCAAAATTCTTATAATATCGGATTGTTTTTGGATTTGCTATATTACCTCCCATCAAAACTAGTGATTTGCCAAATTTTTCACGTAACTTATTTCCGACATTCACCTGCTTCTTCATATGTCCATTTGCCATATCGATACACATAAATATCTTCTCTGGCCAATCTCCCGAAGCAAACTGATATTCTAGGATTGATTCAGCTTCCTTAAGAGAGAATGCTGTCATATAAGTTCTACACGTTTTCAATCTCTCCTCGAATGCCACGGTTCTCGGAATTACTACGTTTATACCTTCTGAAGCGTATATGTCAGCATCTTGGAGTCCTGTATAATTACAACTCATCGGTGCTACTACGATAGGTAAGGTCTCTCGTGTACCTTCCAGGGATTCACACATACAATTACATTCTTTTCTTGACTCTATATCAGTCAGTTCGCAAGGGATAATACTAATATCCGCTAAACTATAGGTAGGAGTTATATTCAGCATCTTACTAAATTTATTAGGTGTTCTATATTTTTATTTAATTTCTTCAGAGTATCCGGATTTTCAAGAAGCCATTTTAGTATTTCACCTTTCTTATTGGCCTTCTTTGTATCCACCAGTATATTTAAGTTTTTCACTAATTCGGTATAAGGAGAGATTAGACTACGTATTTCTTCCTCAACCAATCTCTCTGAGGCTTCCATACCTTCTTTAAACTCTCTCGATGACCTAATATACTTCTCTTTTTTCTTTAAGTAACTCATTCGTCTTCAGGAATTAACCAATCAGGAAACATAGCTCTACCAAGATAACTAGAATTTTCAGTGAATGAGATACAATATTCCCATACTTCCGACTCTACTCCTATCTTTGCTTTATATTTTCCATCTATCTTACCATCATACACAGCCAATACCCAATCAGAGTTTTCGTTTTTCTTAACCAAACAAACATCTCCAATACGTATTAAGCTATCATAGTATTCATCTGTTATTCGTTTCTCGTATGCATCCCAAGACTCTTTAGTTTCGGGATACAATAGACAACTTCCTTTTGGGTGAATTCTTCCGTAGGCATCAAAATTATAGGTATCATCTTTATAGTCTGATACTTTTATTTGTTCTGGTCCATTTGATATTAGCCTAACCGGACCATATGCAGTCGAGAAGAAATCTAGTTGTCCTCTTTTAAACTTCTGAATTCTCGCTATTATGCTTACTAAAGTTCTCATCTAATCTTTTATTTAATCCTTCTATTGCATCGGCTAATTTATCTATACCGTGAATTAACCGAGACCAATATTGTTTTTCTTCAATTGTTAACATAGCTGGTAATTTCTTCTGATAGTAAGTTATATTGATTTTCTGGATCTAACATTTTCTCTTCTACAAATGTTTTATGGTATATTATCTTTTCGTCAGGGGTTATAGTTCCAAAGCAAGCACCATCACGTACTCTCTTAGAAAACCTACCATACTTTTCGAGAATTAATACACCAGACCCATTTCTCCTAAGGAATTCATCGACAACATTTATAACCTGCCTTTTACCTAGGAATCTTTCTTGATACCTACTGAAGACATGTTGATCATAAACGTCTACTCTCTGAAGATCATCATAAAAACAGACCACCGCATACCATCCCTGAGAATTTTTTATTTTCGAATATCTAATTTCTCCTTCTTTTGTTAGGACTTTTTTAATTTCAGGTCTAGTTCTGCCAGTTAGGAATTGCTTATAACTTTCTATTAGCTTATCTACTATTTCTCTTTTTATTTCCATATCACTTATAAGGCATTACGAGTCTCCTGAGTGAACAGCCTATAAAATTTCCAAGGACCGTTAGGAGATATACCCAACCTATCCACCACTCTAATTTTCCGTAAGCTATATAGTAAAATGCATCTGCCACTGAGTGATAAAATCCGGAAAGTATGAAAGCAGGGACACAGAAAAGAACACCAAGTATAGATTTCTTTTCTCTCCAAATCCATACCGCAAGTTCCATAAGAAATCCACATCCTATACCCTTTGCGAGAACTTCCAAGCTGCTAGATTCGGATCGGCTCGAAATTATACTAGCCATTGTTTCTGGGTTTATCGTATCAGAAAATCTAGCTAGGAATCCGATCACAAGACATCCGATTATATTTCCGATCAATACCTTCGAAAGTCCCCAGATATCACTCCCTAAACAATATACTCTAAATTCCCATGATCCTGCTTTTCCGGTATACAAGGACGAGCCGAAATATACTACAGCTTGAAGACCTATCGCAAAGAGAATCGCACCAAGTATTCCTCCACCTGTACTAAGAAAAATCCAACCTGCCAGACCTATAAGAAATCCAGACCAAATACTTCCATTCTTATACATATTCACCATTCTTTAGTAATAAAATTTCAGTCTTTCCGTCTAAGTCCATCGTATCCCAGTCAAATTCTTCTTCGAGTGGATATGGGTAAATTTCAGCTAGGTCATCGAAGAGTTTGTCTATTTCAGGTTCCCATGCGCTCGGACGATTTTCAGATATCCAAGAATTTATAGTACTAAGCTCTTCCTCTATCTGATCCATCCATAGTCCCTCTGCCAAACTTTCCTCGACTTCATCAAAACTGTATACAAATCTTTCTCCACGTTCCCCTTTGTAAGCTGCCATTAGAACTATTCCATTACACTCCGGAAAAGCATCAAAAAGTTTCATACAGATTTCTACGACTTCTTTCGAACTTCTCTTATCCGAAACCAGTCTAAGCATTTCTCCTGTTAGCTGATCTCTCTTTACAATCAAGTCTCTTAAATTTTGCATATCTCTATCTCTATATTAGTATCGTCAAATGTCTCTTTAATCATAGCTTCAATAATACTCCACTTAGCTCCACCACGATCACACCCGATAAGATATGGAAATGCAATCTTGGTTTCGTTTTCTCTAAGTTCGTTCTTAAGTCGTTGTAGCCCCTTCCAGAATGCTTCGTAGTTTGTAAATCGTATAGCCTGACAATCTTGAGTTAATTCTGGTTGGTAGTAGAAAGGATCACAAAGATATAAGTCATCCTCCTTGAAACCCCGATAATAGTACTGCCCAAAAAGATTAGCTATCCTCTTTCCAGGTATCCCAGTCTCACATACTAAACAACCACCAAGACAATTTCCTTTTAATGTTTTTACTGCCTTATAATAAGCACAGAAGACATCAGGAAAACGATCTCTTACCTGTTTAGCTATACCAGATCCCATTCTTCCCATACAATTTACCTGATGAACAAGAACCTGAGCATCTGAATCAAACAAATTTTTCTGTACTACTTTATATGTCATAGTAAATATAGAATATGATTTGAAATAAAACTCCAAGGTCTCCAGTAATAACCGTCCGAGCCTACATATTCTTCAACTCGATTTCTTTTTTGGTTATACTTGAAATTATAACGGTTACCACTACACTTTTGAATGGAACCTATAATTCTGTTTACTAAATATTCTTTCATGATATGCCCTTTCCTATTAATTTTCCAGTTATATAAGAAATCCCTAGATCCCTCCGTATTTCATTCCTGTTATTCATAAGATCTAAAGTTCCTTTTTCAGTATCAACTTTAGTAACTCGATAAAACTTCTTCTCTGACGTATAAACAATATCTCCAACAAAAAGATCTTGTATTCCTAAGTTTTGTCGAATTATAGCAGTGTCATCCGGAGTAAGAGCAGGAGAAACATCGGAATTATTTATATACACAATAAGATGACCAGTATCCCTGTAATCTCTACCTGTTTCCGGATCCTTAAACTCTGTTATATCAAGTTTAATTTCATGTCTTTGCTGGTATAATAAAACACCGCAACATAATATTAAAATTAAAACTATCATTAAAATAATTGTATTCATAGCTTTTGTTTTTAATTACACTTATAAGGAACTGGCTAAATCAGGGGAGCAAAATAAAGAAGTCTTGATTTAGATTAACTAAACCAAGACTCCATCAAAAGTTAAAGATAAAGATATTAAACAAGCTTCGGGATTTGGTACTTGTTTGTGATGAGATTAAGTCTGTATACCCTCCCAAACCCTACTTCACTGATCTCCGGTTAGATAGAGGTGCACAATTCTACCTAACCATACGCTTACCTAAAGATCCTAAGTAGACTCGTCTCTGATATAAAGGTAAGAATATATCCTATACGAGCACGAAATTTTTTGAATTGATGATGTAGTCCCTAGCAGAATCGAACTGCTCTTTACAGAATGGCTCGCATGATGAGATTCGAACTCAATTATTTCCTTTCATGCGAGATGAGTTTGACTAGTTCACTCTAGTAAAAAATCTGTCGTCCTTACCGATAGACGAAGGGACCATTTGAATAATTTAAACTTTAAGTGTACCCCACCTGGGACTCGAACCCAGACCCAATTAAGGATAGCTTCTAAGGCTACTGACTATACCAGTTCGTCTAGCAGGGTATTTAAAACACGTGGCTCTTTCGAGTTTTTCGGGCTTCTAATCCTACAAGCTAACTCTAACTAAACTAGGGATATCTCAAACCACGCACTTAAGATATAAGACTGACGATTCTTCCAGTACTAAGAAAAGTCTGGCCTTTCGATTTATCAGCTCCTATAGTAACTGATAACTTTCCGCTAAACTAAGATCACTACGGTATTAATTCATAGCACCGTTAAACTCGGATGGGAACCAGGAGAAGATCTATTCCTGAGTGTAGACAAAACGATTCTACTTAAGGACCTAAATCCCTAAACCCTTCGATCCATCAACTAAATGTCCGGACTTGTTGATGGCATTTTATTTTGTTAAATCTTTATCGTCTAGAAAATGAAGAGATTTGGCACATTCTACAGTCACCTATAGATGTTGGAAAACTACCTCGGCACTCTTCTATGTAAGTCGCTCCCTTAACTTACGCCACCATTCGCGAAGGCCCGTTTTGATCTGTTACAGGTTCGCCTACCTTCCAATGGTTGTTATCCTCTCGCAGGACGAAACTGCTTTAATAACTTTCTGCGCTTGAGGAGAATTACGATATCCCGCTCCTTGCATTAACAATGCAATGCTCTGCCTCTGAGCTACTCAAGCAAGACGGTGTATGTGAAGCTTGAATCCACGATCTCTGCCGTGACAGGGCAGCATCCTAACCAACTGAACGAATACACCGGTTGCCAATATCGTCAAGTTTTGCATTCATTTGTTCTGAGCTGTTGAATAAAAACTTCCACCCCGGTTAGGCTTTCAATCTTGGCATTTCCTGAATAACAACCTTCAGCTCCCGTCTAACTTTTGTACTATTCACTAAGACTTACAATCACTGTTTCTCTGTTTGTAGTCACCACTTACTCCAGACACCAAAACGCTTAGCTACATTGGATAGTTTCGTCTATCTTTTGTCATATCCACCATCGTTTTTTATTACACCCTCTGACGGATATTTGGGTTTTGAGCCTCTTGTCCGATTTGAACGAACGACCAGCGCATTGGACGAAGAGAAAGAATCGAACTTTCCTTTGCTAGCTTTCCACCAGATTTGATCTTCGCCTTTAATTTTTATATGGGTTTATTCCCAGTAAACAAGTGCGCTGCTCTACCGCTGAGCTAAAGAGGCAGTAGGAGAGAACTTCTGATATCTCTCCAATTTTTAGAAGGTAACTGATAATCTATTAACTTCATCTAGGAAATCTAAGGTCTTCTGTTCATTTTCTAGACCAGAATCTTTTATCTCCTGAATAATATCTTCCAGTTCCTTCACAACTTCTGTCATTTTTTCATCTAAATTTTTCATACTATATAGTTTTTAATGATTTCGGTTGTAGGAGGCCCCGACAGGTTCGAACTGTCACCTGAAATTTTAGAGATTTCTATGCTGACCTTTACACTAGAGACCGATATTTTTAAACAAATTAGCATTACCCAGACACACCACGTGGAGGTTTTGTTTACGTGTCCTTGCGCAGGGACGAATCGAACGTCCAGCTTAAGGTTATGAGCCTTAAATGTTACCTTTACACTACCGCGCGATATATGGCTACATTTTTATCGTCTGCAGCCATGACGATTATTTTGGTTCCCTAACAGCGCTCCTAGAGAATTACCTCATGGTCTGTCACCTTTGCAAGCAGGGAGGTTCAGGGTTTCTGGTTTGGAACCTTTAATATAAACCCTTTTTAAATTTAATCTAATTAAGCTTTAGGTTTAACGCTGAACCAAAGCTCAATATATTTTCTGATAGTTTCTATATCAAAAAGTCCATTTGATACTAATCCCGTAAATATTCCAAGAGCTGTTAAAGACGCCCATACAGGTTCTCCAACTGTTGCAATACCACAGAACCAAGAAGCTATACTAAGTACAATTGAGATTACCCAAGAAGTAACTTGAGTCCAAACCCCATTCATACTAAATCTCGTTTTCAATGCCTGAGTTGCAGCCATTGTAATACTTGCCAATATGGGAATAATATACCACATTGACTCTGTTAACCAGCTAATTTCACTCATGTTTTTAAATATTTAAATTATTTACTTCCATGAACCTATTAAGATTCATTCTTTATTTGAAATTATTTCAGAAATTTTGTTCCAAAGTTCATTTACTCCAAAATAGACTTTATCTATATAGTTAAGAGCTAAATTTCCAAGAATTTCTTTTTTATTTCTTACATAAGAAGGATTTACATAATATAGTAATATAATATTATTTTTTAAACACTCATTATATTTATCTAAATCATTCTTTTTAATTCTTTCTAAATATTTTTGTCCTCCATAATAATCTATAGATACAAAGTGTTGATCACCCTAGCATTCTATAGCAATATTATATTTTGGAATAAAAACATCTAACGATTTATTATTTGTTAAAAAAGGATATTTTCTTCTAGTCATTATTTCTATTCCTTTTTCATTTAATAAATTTTCAACATCATATTCAATACAAGTTCGTACAGACTTTCCATGATAATCTACCAACTCACATAATCTTCTATCTGATAAATGTTGATATATAGTTGGAAATCTTTTATGAAATTCTGTAGGACATTGTATATCATTAATGTCTATAAATTCTTGAAATTGCTCTAGAGTTGTTATTTCATCTTTTTCTGTTCTTCCAAAATAATTAATATTTTGAGTAATATTTAAACTAGCAGCTCTTCTATATTGTCTAGGAAATCTATTAGAAAAATCAGCAGATCCTTTTATTTTATTCTCTTCTACAAAAGAATTAAATTCATTTATTGTAGTTAATAAAATAGGTGGTTCTTCATCTTTATAGAACTTTATAAATTTTGTAAAATTCTATAATTGTACGATAAACCTCAGTCTACTAGTGAAATCTTCCATTGTTCTAATTCTATTTTTATCAACATAAGATTGAATTTTTTCAAGAGTATTAAATTCCTCTAGTCTTATTATTTCTTTTCCATAATAACAAACCCAAGGTTCTACTCCTTTAGCTTTTATATTTTTATTATAAAAGTCTAATCCAATCTTCTCTCTAAGTTCTCCTTTTGTTTTAATTTTGTTAATATTAATAAAATTTTGAACATAAGATATTTCTTCTTCTGTAGCGGTTAAAGGTAGTTTATTATTACAATTATAATAAATTAATTTATTGCCATAACCCAAACAGTAAAGAAGATTAGACATAGCATTACCAAATCTATTAATTAAATCTTCTCTTGATATTATCTTATTTTGATTTACAAAATTTTGAAAATCATCAAAAGATTTATATTTTTTAAATAATTCAGATATTGGAAGTTCTTTTCGATTTTTATAAACAACATATTTAGAGAATCCTAGCTCTAGTAATCTTTGATTAATAAGATAACCTAAATCTTGTTGAGACAATATTGAATTTTGATCTATATAATTTTGAAAATCTTCTATTGTATTAAAATTTTCTTTTATATAATCTTTTTCTTTATCTTTTTGTCCAACTGTTTTTGTTTGGCCATAATAAATAATACCTTTTGTTAATTTAAGTTTTCTTAGCCATACATAAACAGCTCCAAATCTGTCTTTAAGATTCTAAGATGATGTTATCTTATTTTCTGTAATAAATTGTTGAAAAGATTCTAAATCTATTAGTTTTTCTTTTAGTTTCTTTAATTCTTTTCTACTCATAGTTTTAATAAATATAGATTAATTTGTATTCATAAGACTCATAATTTCTAAAATGCTAGTAGATAGATAAAAATCATTAGCGCATAGATTAATATCATCTCTACTAGCTAATTCTATATTTATTTGAGTAGAAAATAGAATTTTAACCTTCTAGATATTCTGAATCTTATTTGATGTGGAAATATTATTTTAAAGATTCCACGTATATGTTTCAACGTAATCCCCACATTGTTCACATGGTTCGTCGTCACATTCATAATCTTCCGCAAACACTGGGACTAATTCTTGAAGTACTAACCCAAGATCTTCTTTCTTAAGTTCTTCAAAAATTTTCTTTAGTGTCTCTTCTTTTTCTTCTTGGGTCATATCTCTTACCTCGACATCATCTACAGTCAAGGAGCCACAGATACAACCTTTCGTTAACTTTATTTCCATATTTTCACTTTTAAGGAGTTCATGTCATTTCGAGCGCGTTTTTAACGTTTTCTATATATTCCGCAATGACAAGTAGTCCCTGAAGGTGCATCTCTAAATTCTTTGCACATGCACACTGTATCTTCTGTTTTAAGCAAGGAGCAAGGACAATAACGTTTTCCAAATTTATCTTTATTCCGTTTAAGTCCTTGCTGTACCGTGTCCCAAAGTTCGGTATCCTCTGTCTTTTCAATCATAGATTCTTATATTTTTCCTTTATATACTGTTTAAATAAGTAAGACCTACTCCCTCCATTTTTCCATTCTTCTTTTCGATTAGAGAGTTTATATTTTTCTACATAACCCTCTGGACGTCTAGAAAGATATCCTAAGTCTTCTTCCTTTGCATAAGCTTCTACCTCATTTTTATTTGTATAGTAAGCTTTTTTAGAGAATGGATTTCCTTTTATCCACTCCCAAAGATATCCCCAATAATACTTAACCCATGAACCTTTATCTTGTGCCTGACGAAGATGTATATTCTCATGGTTTTCATCTTCAGGAGTTAGTTCGGAAGTATTGGGTTTGCTAAGATGATACATAACTTTTCCACACCAAGTCATGTATTTATATCCACTTCCTAGGATATACTTAACTCCCCAAGGTTCTAGTTTTGTTTGTGTCATGTCGATCTTTGTAAATAAAAGTCTTACAAAGGTCCAGATTTCTTTAAAAAATCTCATAGTAAAAATAGTTTAAAAATATTAGTTGGGTCTACCGGGTACGATCCGATACTGAGAGCTCCAAAAACTCTAGTGCTAGCCAATTACACCAAGACCCAAACTAAAATCAATTCTTATGATGGAAAGGATGATCTCTGTAGTAGCGTATTATTCTATCATGAAGGTCGTTGGGATGTAATCTAGCCCAATCTTTTCTTGTTCCTCCAAATAATTCTACGGCGACTCCAATTTCATCTATTCCTCCAGGCTCTGTTACTTTCTTGTTCCCACCTAGAAAATTCTCAAGGACAGGATCAAGTTTTGCAGAGTCATCTATTTCGGTTTCTTCGGATTTATAGGGTTTACCATTTACAAGTATCTCACCATTTCCTCCAAGATCAATGCTTATTCGGTTTTCCATATAGTATTCTCATTTTTTCATGCCCCAACGGAAATATATAACCATCGGAAGCTAAACAAACGTAATCTTCTCTCGACTTAACTGAACAAAGAATTCCAATACCATCAGCTGAAACTATTTCATATCCTCCGGTAGTTAGGTCTCTTCTTTCGATAGTTTTATTTCCAAGACCATCTATGAACGTTACTTTTGCTTTATCAGAGAGCCATTCTGGAACTTTATCTCCTATTCTCCAGATATCTTTTAAGAATTTCGGAAATTTAGAGTTATATCCTTTTTGTTCTATCATATGTCTTTAGAATCTATATTAAGTACTCCAATCCTAAGTTTACCACACATCGAAGCTAGGAAAACTCTAAGATCTGGGTTGGTAAAAGAATATACATAACCTACTCCGGGATCTTTCCAAAATGCAATAAATTTTTCTATTACAGGAATTCTAAATAACATTTCCTTCGATTCAGATGTCCAAGAGCTATATATATTTTCTGTACCTTCTTCTGGAACATTAATAATAAAATATTTACCTAACCAACTCTCCTTCTTTGTATATTCAGTTTTGTAGATCTTAAAGAATTCTGCGCTGCTTAATCTACGGGTCTGAAATACCGGCTTGGAAATACTAGAAGCAACAATCTTAAGTAATTTCTCTCTTTCTATATTAGTAAAACAAGAAGTCTGAGTATAAAGAATAAGTGAGTGAGGAAATTCAAATATCTCTTTCTCATATTCAAAAGTTCTCATTAATACCTCAGATAATCTTTCACTTCCTGCTTCTATATAACCACAAGCCGAATAAAGAGACCCGAAAGTTGCAGCGCTATATCTTCCTATTCCCTCCTTGAAAATAAAGAAAATATCACTGGTCTCCTGAAGTTCTAATAATCTCTGATGTACCTCTTCCAATAATGGTAACTCCGAATCTACCAAGACAATCGATAAAACTAATTTCTTCGGTTGCTGTAATATATAAAATTCACCTTTCATTTTTCAAGATTTAATTTTCACTAATAAGGCTGTCATGCTCTTGGAAGCGCGTTTTAGCTTTTTCGGTTATTCTATTTAAGTAAATCTATAGTGCTTCTTCATTGGCTTTCCTGATTTTTCTCTTGTCACCCTTCCCTAGAGACTCAAATAAAATCTCTAGATCACTCTTCTGGCTCTCCTCCTTCGGTATCCCCAGAATCTTCACTCCCATTGTCTTCATTCTCATTCTCCATTAAAACTATCTCAAGAAAAGATCCATCCTTCTCGGTAACTCTGTAAATTGGTCTTTTCTTCTCAATTCCTTTTGGTAAGATATTCTCCCATATTGGTAACGCATCTCTAACCTCAAGAATCTCACAAAAATCAGGATCTGCCAATAGTTTTTCCATCGGGCCAAATCCATAATCAATAGCATCACAACTCGGCATTACTATATTACCCGAGTCGAACGCTACCAAATATTCTATATCCTCTCCTAAGATTTTATCTCTTAAGAAATTTATCGATATAATTTTTCCCATATAATTTTCACCTCCATAAAATAAAATGAAAGATAGTATTAAAACTAACTTTCACTAATCTACTACGTAATATAGTTTGCCATCAGGAGCCATCAAGAAATTTTCACTACCATCATCTGTAGAAAATAAAATACACTCCTTCTGCAACCTGCGTATCATAGATTTTCTCTTTCGACCTCTCCGGACTAAATAAAATCCTACTGTGTTACCTAGGTTTTCTATCATCATAATACATTCTCCCTGTCCTCGGATTTACTAATAACTTATCATCTACCTCGACAAGATACTTAGATAGATTCTCAGATAATACTGTGGCCGATTTTCTTTTCTTTCCTTTTCCTGTTCTTAAGGCATCAGATAGGTTCCCCATATAAGTAATAGTGGGACCTATAATATTATCTATATCCACATTTATAAGGAACAGATCGTCTAAAATTCCCTAAACGCCTTATATATAGAGAAGGAAACCTCTAGCCATTTTACTTATTTGGTCAAGAGGTTTCCATTTTCTTTTGTTACTTAATTTTGTGTCCGTCCAAGTAACCAGAATGACGGAAGAAAATTTAAATCTAATAAAAAGATGAGAAATTTTCAATTTAAAGAGAGAGATCAAGATTCTCAAAGGATGGTAGAGACTTATCCAAACCTACATATCCGGTAATCAATGAGCTCTGTTCTAGAAATCCACAATTAAAGTGGTTCTGAGATACTATCAATACCTCAGGTTTCAACACAAAACTAGTACTCCATATACACCCACCTTTAGAGTACTAGAGAATGGTGGGAGGGTAGTTTAAAATTACTCAAAGTTTCTTGAAATAATTTAGCGATTATGAAAGAAATCAAATTAAAGTATCCTAAACGATACTCTTTCGAAGGTAGAGATCTGAGCGTCCCATCGTTTCCGGTCATAAACCTCCGAACAAAAGTTGTCAGATTACCTAGATAATCCGATAACTAAGGAGAAAGCAAATAATAGTAGCTAACTCTAAAAATCCTCATTAAAAGAGGTCCTGAGGTATTGATAGTATCTCAGGTTTCAACACAATAAATTCTAGTTACTGTTTTGCACCTGCCCTAGTAACTAGATCGAATGGCAGGATAATTCATAATATTCTAATCATATACAACTATGAGCAGAAATTTTGAATTCAGAGACAATAAATGGTATTCTTTCGAGGGTAGAGATTTATCAAAGCCTACTATACCTGAAATAGGTCTCTGTACAAAGGTAATTAGGTTATCTTTAAGATGATCTAACTTAACTACTAGAGAAGATGAATAATAGTAATCTTCTCAGAAAATCCTCATTAAAAGAGGTCTCCAGAATAGTGCAAATATTCTGGAGTTTCAACACAAACTCTGATTATCATATTGGTACCTGTCCTAGTAATCAGAATGAATGACAGGATATTAACTAAAACATTTCTAATATGAAATGACAAATTTAGATTTAGATAAGTAGTTAATTGAGCTAGCTAATATTTAGTATAATTCTGATATTACTAAGCATCCATTATTTACTTATGGACCAATGTTTGGAATTTTACCTGGAACTGAGAAGAGGGTCAAACTCCCAAAAGATCCGAGATTCTCATGAAGGTAATCAACATTGGACAGAGTTAAGTAAACAATAGTAACTAAACTCAAGAAATCCTCAATGAAAGAGGTCTCCGGAATAGTGTAAATATTCTGGAGTTTCTACACAAAATAGATCTCCCGTAAAGTACCCGTCCTAGGAGATCTAAAAATGACGGGAGGACTTAATGTCCAAGAATTTAAATCATACTTTGTTATGAGAAAATTCGAAACTAATAAGTATCCTAAGAGGTACTCCAAGGACGGACGTGATCTATCGGTACCAACAATGCCAGAGATCAACTGTCTTTGCAAAAAGGTAGTTAGACTTTAAAAGTATGATTACCAGGAACAATGAATAATAGTAACTTGTTCCAGAAAATCCTCAATAAAAGAGGTGCCCTAGAAATTCGCAGTTTCTAGGGTTTATTTTTCTTCTTTTATAGATAGATGAGTTACTCCTGAATTTAAGGTTTCTGATTTATTTTTTTGGTTGTTATAATAATATAAAGACCATCTAATATAGATTATCTTCTTTTTATCTTCTATATCCCAAGTCCTTATCACATATTCATATCCATCTATATCTAAATATATTCTATCTAGATCATAGTCTTCAATAACAACAAAATCAGTAGAAGTAGTAAAACAATCTCTTTTTGTACAATTCAATACTTTTGCTGTTAGTTCTTCTACATACTTATTACTTGTATTGTTAATTAATCTTTTTGGTTTCATGGCTTATAATCAAAATAAGAAATTATACTACTTGGAGGAGACATTGGAGTAACCGGAACTAAATCAGCAGCTATTGTAGAACTATAAGCTTTTACTGAGGCTCCGAAGAATCCATACTTACTATCCCACTCCTTACGTTTTGCGGTAGATTTCCTTTTCTTTCCTCTCGGACGTCCAGGAATATCATTAAATTCAAGTGTCCAATCAGTTCCCATTATTTATTATTTTTAAAAATTCATCACGGCTAGAAAAATATACTGGAGGACTAGGAGGATTGGATGAAAAAGTAAATAAATTCTCTCCATATTTCTTAATCCAATCCTTTCTCTTAGCCGCTGATTTTCTTTTCTTTCCTCGAGGTTTAAGAGGGATCGTTTTAACTTCTTCTCTCCAATAATATTTACTCGACATTAATATTACAATAATATTCTGATGGTACAATTATTCCACTAAGTCTTTTAATAGACTCATTGAATTTTCTTTCTGCTATTTCTTTTCTTACCTCTTAGAGTAGGTTTTAATAAAGGAGTATGGTCAGAAAGAATAAATGGAACATAAGTAATATTACCCATTTTCTTTATCAAAATTTCTTGGTCCTCTTGAATAATAAAATCCATCGGAACATAATTTTCCAGAAGTAATATAAGAATAAATAGTATTTCTAGATACACTAGTTTCTTCTGATGCCCTTCCTGCAGAGACAAATGCTTTTACAAACTTAAAATCTTTATCATATTTAAAAACAATAAATTTAAGTTTTTCACCTATCATACTTTCATCTCCTTTATAACACCATAAATAACCATATGTAACTACTTGTCGTATGAAATTATTTCCCACACCACCATTAGAATATTTATCTAATGCTGCTTTTACGGAAGGATATTCTGCTATAAATTCACCACTTATTGAAAATTGTAAAACAGGTTTGGATTTTCTAGCGATAGTTATTGGATTATTCATATTTTCTTTCTGTGAAGAACACTTTTTTAGATTTTCAAACCTATTGTCGTGTTTATCCCCATTTTTATGGTCAATAAAATCTTTCTCATCTAATAATTCTCCAGAAAAAGTTTCATAAATTAATCTATGGGAAAAGTATTGATTTCTTTTATGATTAATTCTTATATAGTTTTTGTCTGGGTAGTTGCAAGTACAAATACGTTTTGTCTTTTTTACTCTAACTAATCCATTGATGTTACATTCAAAATAAGAATCTCTTAAACAAGTTTTCCAATTTTCATCTAAAGGATTTCCGTATTTTGATATATAATTTTCTATACTAGTATCAATTCTTTTCCATAAAAATCCTTTATATAGCCTATTCTTATTTATGCCATTATTTATATTATTTATTTCTTTATCTCCTAAATCTTTTCTGCTATATCTTTTTATTTCATTTCCAGATATATCAAATTTAACATAGAAAATAGTAGAATTTTTTTCATTATTACTTCTGTTAAAATTATTTTCAGAATAGGTTACCCATCTTAAATTACAGAGATCATAATTACCTCTATTTTCCTTTCCTGGTATTATATGATCTATTACTGGTTTATTTTCTGGATTTGGAATAAACATCCTAGCTAATAATATATGTATTCGAATAACTTTCTTTTTTAATCTATTATTTTTGCTAGTTAATGTTACTGCAGGATATCCATCAAAATCCTTACTAAACTCTTTTCTTATAAATCCAGAAGAAATAGTTTTTATATGACCTAATTTATTTATCTCATATACTCCATTAAATTCTTCTTCTAAACAATCCAGAGGAACAAACTCATCCTCTGGAATATTTTCATAGTAATTCCTCTCTTCCATTACATTATTTTTAAAGAAAGTGATAGATAGAATTAACTTATCTACCTATCAACTTTCTATTTATTAAAATTTCTTTTTAAATTTCCAAGTTATATCTATTAATTCTTGATTATCTCCTACTTTATAGAATACCTGATTTGTAGTAGATTTATCAAGTCCTCCTAGATCTTCTATATAGGGACCAAGCTTAATATAATCAAAATACTTAAGGTTTATCCTTTCTGATAGGTCTTGTTTTCCACTATACCAAGATATCTTTAGCTCAGGAAATTTTTCTTTTAATTCCGAAGCTAAAGTATTTATATCTTCCGGAGTAGCATCACCTCCCATTAAAGATACACAAGATATTCCTTTATTCTTTTCTATAAGCTTAGTAATAGAATTAATATCTAATACTTCTCCAATGTCTTCCCAGAGTTTCTTTGTATGACACCCTGGACAATGACAAGGACAATTTGAGATGTTTATAGCTAAAGAAATTTCATCTGGAACTTCTTTAAATACAACTAAAGTATCAGTATATTTTAACATTCTGAACTATATACTCTTGTTTTCTGTTCTATCTGACGACCGCTAGACCAATTTTTAATTTTGGTCAGATCAATATATCTTAAAATTATCTTTTAAGTTTAGACTATACCATTATCTTTTATAAGATACCTATTAATAGTCGTTGAGGGTATATCGATTGAAATACCCTGCTGATTACCCATTTTGGGATTCCAGCATATTTAGGTTTTCCTTTATCTATTTCTAGATAAGGGGCCAATTTTGTTTAGCCAATAATACGGTCGTAGTTGTTTATGTGAGTACTTCCACACTTGGGACAAACACTAAATGATTCTTTAGATATATATCCACAATCATCACACTCAGAGTTTACACAGTTAAATGTAAAATACTGACATCCGTTTTCTGCAGCAAACTTAAGAAGCTTTTCATACTGCTCTTTACTGAAATGATGATCTATGTTTATGTGGGCCGCACTTCCTCCGTCTAAATACTCTCCGATATAGTTTTTACCATGAAGAATTAACTTTTCTAGAATAGAAATATTTTGATCATTGGGTTTATACACATAGGAAGCATAAAGATTTGTATCCTCTGGAACCCAATATCCATCTTCTTTATCCCAGTTATAGTTCTTGATAGCTAAAGATTCTGCGGGAACACACTCAGTGTTAAGTGTTACCTTATGACCAAAGTATTTCCCATTATGTGCTGTGTTCATATCTTTAATAGTACCAAACATAAGTTGACAGAAATTCATATATTCTTCATTATTATTACATTTGATACCTAAGAATTCTGCTGCCTGATTTAATCCATTAAGACCAATAGTTAAATACTGTTTATCTAAGCTAATAAATCCTGCCTTATATACTGGTAAGAGTCCTGAATCATACATGTCCCATAATAATTCATTATAAGCTATATGATATTTATAAACTCTCTCAAGGATTTCTCCGAGATAAGATTCAAAAGATTTATCTAAATGAGTTGGTTTTTCTTCGAATCCCCTAGCCCAATCTTGAACAATTCTACTAAGATTTAGAGTAATAACTGATTTACTTCCAGTCTGGACTCCGAGGTTACCGACAGTGTAGGAAAATTCTTTAGTTTGAAGCTTATTTTTTAAGCGACAACAACTTGAGAGGCTATCTACAGTATCTGAAATATATGTAAAGAATGAATGACCTCTTGAATATTCCTCTGTTACAAAATTAGCAGAGTCTTCATCTACAAATTTTCCATTCTGATAGACTAATGCAAATGATTCTACTGGGAATGTCAACATACATTTTGTTCTTTCCTCATTAAACCAAGTCATAAAATCTTTCTGAAGCCAACTAAGACTTTCCCAAATTGGTTGTGTTCCATCGGGGAAATAGAAGTCTCCAAACATACCCTCAAAGAAAGGTTTATCAAAATAACTAAAGTTTACGAAAGCACTTTGAAGTCCCCTAGCAGCTGCTGGTTGATTAATACTATAAACAACTTGCTGAAAATGCTGATGAATCTTCTTCTTTATAGTTAATTGTCTATTACAATGTGAATTTGTAATCTCTACTTCGGGTTTCAAATAATAATCATCACCCCATTCCTTTCTTGCAAAGTAATCAAAATAGAGAAGGAATTCTGAAGTAGCAACAGCACCAGCAAATTGAGCGCTAGTTGCAAAGATCAAGTTTACATACATACCACAAAACGAATCCAGATTTTTTGGTTTTGCGGAAAGGCCACCGATCTTTTTGATACCATCATTTAAGAAGGGATACATTGAAATCGAGCAGCAGTAAGGGGCGATAGCTCCACTAAAAGAGCTTTCATCATGTTTATATATTACTCTTGATTCTAGATCTCTTATATATTGTTTAGGGTCAAAGTCAGGAAATAGTTCTTGAAGTTTTTGCATTACCATACCACGAGATACATTTATATTATCTTCTTTATGGATTTCTGCATTCAAGATACCAATATTCTTTCCACCTACATTTGAGTTATCATCTACAGTTGCATTTGCTGTATTTGAAGATTTTTTATATTTGTTTATAAAACCTATCTTTTTATTTACAAAAGCTTTAACTCGAGTATTGTTTGTTCTTCCATCTTTATAAGCCTTCGCGACACTTTTATCTTGAGAGTTTAAGAATTTTTCTACTACTTCATGAATTTCGTCTACTCCGATAGTTTCTTTTTCGATAGTAGAGAATTCTGACTTAAGTTGTGAAATCACTTCTTTTGATGGAGCACTATTACAGGCCTTATAAGCTTTTGTTACGGCATTGACAAGTTTTCTAGTACTAAATTTTTCTAGTTTGCCGTCACGTTTGATTACTTTAGAAATTTCAGTCATAAATACTGTATATTATATTGTTAATAACTAAATTCACTTCTAATTCCTTTCTGGACTAGGAATTCACTCAGGTTTTATTCCGAGATTTTCTAAATATTCCCAGGCATTTTCTATGTCGATAGTTTCAGAGATCTTATTATAGGTCTTAGTAAAATCGACATATTCCTTTTGTTTTTGTAGGTAGTCGTCTGGATTTTTAAAACATTCTGCGCGGGATTGTTCGGAGAGTACTTTTTCGGCAATGAATTTTTTATCGTGCATTATCATTAGGGTTTTATGCACGTCCAGTTTAGATTTGCCGATTATCTCACTCTCCCTATCTACCGCGCTTTTTATAACTTCCGGCGTTATTAGGTTTGGGGTTTTCAGGCTTTCGTAGTAGAGAGAATCTGTTACACCTCTTTCGATAATATAGTTCGTATCCTCCTGGTAATTAAGTTCTGAAAGTCGAGTCAGGTGGAGTAGGGAGTAATTCAGATTTGTTTCTCCGGATAGCCAAGGAAAGAGAAGATTCCTATTATTTTTCCAGACTTTTATTGAACTCCACATCACATAAGCTTCAGGATCGGTTTCTAGATATTTCCTGATACTAGTAGATTTTAGTGTTCCAGAAAGTCCATAGTATATCTTTACTTTTCCTCCCATAATTCAAATTTTTTCTTGAAGTCTGATTTTTCCCGAACGTATATTTTAAGAGGTTCGGTCAGGCTTTGATAAATTATACACTCGACCCATTTTCTAGTTTCTGGGTCTTTCATTTCTGATTTGTCTTCGAGAACCTTATAAAGATTCCCGGATTTTTTAAATTTGTATGTTTTATCCTTCATATATTCAATTATAAAAGACTAAACCTCTGAGAAGCGCATTTTATGTATTTACCGCCTCATTTTCTCACACCACTTTTATTTCTCGCTCTATATAAAATTAAGTTCTGAAAATCTAAAAGTTATAATTTTACTTTTATCTTATCTAGAACTTATATTAACATGGAGCGAGAGAAAGATATGAGTTTGAAGATATAAATAAGCGTAATATTGATTTAGAACGCTTATATTATTAACCAAACTCAGAAATAATGTGGTGTAAATTTGAGGCGGGGAAAATAAATAGAGACTACAAATTTAATTATAATCTCTATATTATTTTTAAGAAATCCTGACATTATTACCATCCCTCAACCAATCTTTCATTCTTTTTATTAAATCTGGTATCGAGTCTCCAAATAATCCTCCAGTAAACATAATATAATCGTACTCTACTATTTCTGAGAGTTCGGAGTCCGTAAATGGTAAAGCTTGTTCCTCTCCGTCTGGTCCATAATGTATATAAGCTAATCTATATTTTCCAAAATTTTCACTATGCATTACCATTTCATTTGGTATAGATGCACTTAGGGAGAGGTACCAATCTACTTTTTCTTTTCCCCACATCACCATAGGATCACTTAATAATTCTGGGTGTAGTAGTGAGATTGGTAAGCTTAGGAATTCATTAAATGCTTCTGCTCTTTTCTTTAGTTGTCCTAATTTTATCATTCTTCCTTTATAAGGATTTAGAAGATTGAGAGAAGGCTATCAATAATTCCAAGGTCATTATTTTTCACTGAGTACTTCGAATTTTCCTGTATACTACCATCATCAAAGTTTATGGTTTTATTATCAGCGAAAATGATTTCTTTCTTTTGGATTGCAATCGAGTCCTCATAATTTTTTCTAGACTCATTAATTTTTTCAATCCAATATTTAGGATATTCTCCTGAGTACTTTTCTGGATCAAGCTCAGGTTCTAGCCCGCTCGGATCGAAGAGTGTTGCCTTAGGAGCAGGACATTCGTATTTAATAGTAATGTCCATATCCTCATCATTAGTTTGTGTATATTCCCAGTAAAAATATTTCTTACCGGATTTCTTGTATTGATGAGAGTCGGCCAAGAGATCCTCCCATATATCTTCGATAATTACGTTTGTTCCGTTATAAGCAACACCAGATTCCGAAAACGTAATTGTATCCTGGACTAATTGCTTACCTACGATATAAGCTTGGCCATAACATGTTCTAGTTGCCATATATAAATTCAAAAACAAAAGATTATGACAGGAAATTACTCCTATTGTCATAATCTCTTAAGTTTAAATGAGTCCTAACATTCTTTCACCAGCTTTTAGGTAAGAAAATGCATTATAGAATTCTGCATGGTGTGTTGGGTAATGTATAAAATTTTTCGAGATATGTTTTTCTATCTCTGCACCAACATCTGGATCATTTTCATACTTACCAAGAAAATATGCTAAACCACCTACACAAATAATACCATCAGAGCTATCCATTGAGTCTCCTGCATTTGTTTCTAGGAGATTGAAAACATCTGATATGTATTTCTTTGTAAATTCCTTAACTTTATCTGAGATATCATACCTTCTACCTCTCCTAACAAAAATACCTTCATTGTCTAAGATATTCTGTCCTTCCTTAAGAGATACTTTCATCTGATAAGTTTTGAAGAGATAATCGATAATATTGTAAACTATCTGAATAACACCAGAATCTTTTATACCAATTGCTGCACCTGCCGAAGCTTTTGATCCGATCACAGTAGCCCAATCTAAGGTATAAAATCCACCATCAAGAATAATATAATTTTGTAACTCCGTCGAACCGGTTGAACCAGTTTTCGTATCTGTAATATCTAATCCTTTCAAACTATAGCCGAGCTTACATGATAGTGCCTGAGGTAATACATAGAAATAATTCTCCTTCTGTATCATCAGGGTATTGTATAGGTGTTCCAAGAGGTCATCAGCTTTATCTGAAAATGCCAGGGATAGTCCGATAATAACATGATCAAAACTATCCATACCTCCATACTTGTTCAGGATATAAGAAACCCAAACAGGATAAACACTTTTTAGACTATCATAATCATGTAAGTCTATGAGATAATTCCTAGAGAGTTTAAGAGAAGCTGCACCCATTACATAAGTATCTGTCGAACCCTGTAGATTGAACATGACATCATTATCAAGTTCCATTGGGTTATCTATTTTTGCTACAGCGCTTATGTATTTATCAAACTGTAGAGCTCCATCTTCACTATAATAACAAACTTTTACATTACTATAACCTAAGTCTATTGAAATTAGTCTCATTATTTATTTCCTCCTCTATTTTTTATTAGATCATCAACTATAGCTTTGAAAGTGCCTATAACTTTTTTCTCTACCTTTCCATCTTCCATCTCTGCTATTACCTCCTCTAAGTATTCTATTGGCATATGAGGAATATAGGCAGAATATCCAGAAGTTATAGTACTTACTGAGAATTTATCGGTAGGTACTCTTATAAGACCTTTAACTGGATCATATGCTTCCTGTAAATCATTAACTACAACTACCTGGAAATAAGTTGACTTGTTGGATGCTGCGGTAGATCGATATGCAAAGATCAGATCACCTCTTAAGAGATTTTCATGTATACTTCCCATAATGGATCTTGCAACTGCCATAGAGTCCTCAAATCCATAAATTCTCATATTTGAAATATTTTCTAAGTCTTCTTTAGTTAGAGTATTCTCCGAATATTTCTTCAAACTCTGTTCTGTTACATTTTTCTTTTCCATCTCGAATAATATAAATTAATAATTCGTAATTATTGTTACTACACTCTAATTCTTGAATTCCAGAACTATCTACCTTATATCCCCTAATCAAAGAAAATACCTGATTTATTTGGAAAAACAAGTATTTAAAATACTCTGGGGATTCTATTTTCTTAAGATCAAATAATATGTAATATTCCTTCCATACTCCATATTCTGTCTCCTTAAGTCTAGATTCCAAGAATAATACCTTAGGGAAATCAAGGTTAAGGAGAGATTCCGTCAAGTCATCTCTTACCTCAAGTCTTGATTTTCCTCGCATTGATTTAAATCTATTTATTGAATTATTGAACGCCCGTATGCCCATAACCACCATCCCCTCTCTCAGTTTCTTTTTCAAAGAACTCTATATTCTCGAACTCAGAGACCTTAGGAACCTTTGAGAGAACTAGTTGAGCTATTCTATCACCTGGCTCTATAGTGACTGGATCTGGAGATAAGTTGATTAGTATAATACCAATCTCCCCTCTATAATCCTCGTCTATAGTACCTGGCGTATTTAGAACAGTAATGCCTTTCTTTAATGCCAAACCAGATCTAGGTCTAACCTGAAGTTCATAATCCTTCGGCAGCTCTATCCTAATTCCAGTTGGGAAAAGTTTTCTCTCAAGTGGTTTAAGAGTTATCGGTTCCTTTATACAAGTTCTGATATCCATTCCTGAACTGCCTTCTGTAGCATAACTTGGATTTGGATATCCGGAAGTATTAATTATTTTTACTTTCATTAATCTGTTACAATAAGAGGTTCTGAATTATCTTCTGGAGTTAGTACAAAATGATAGCAACCATCTTCATCTTCAATGTCTGTCACTGTTCCAGTAAAATCTTCGATAATAGAATAACAATGATCAGCATACTCATCAAAGAATTCGGGATAATATTTTTCTACCTCGTCTAGATAGAAAACACACATACATCCAGCATCCATACAATATCCATCAATGTCATTTCTTAAGCTATAGAGTTCATCAAGACTTTCATCGTCATTATTGTTCCTAGCTTTAGAAACTTCATCAAAATATTTATATAGGTTTATGTCGCGATCAATCTCAAATACAACAGGACTACCATCTCCATATCCGGAAGGTACCCAAAGATAATCTGAGAAGCCAAGACTAGGATCTATTTCATTAGTCTCCCAA
>Ga0256407_10003238_pt1 | contig 29388 bp, 26 predicted proteins | sample RumenRJG_04DNA_FD_193489 | JGI IMG/M metagenome (GOLD analysis project Ga0256407, IMG submission 193489) | Bovine rumen microbial communities from Lethbridge, Alberta, Canada - RJG_04 | ecosystem: Host-associated > Mammals > Digestive system > Stomach > Rumen | place: Canada: Alberta...
ACTTGTCAACAAGGTGGCGGAACTTGTCATAGTCTAAATACTCTAGCAATTGGGCGAATACGTATTTGTCTTTGTTCATCTTGCAGCCATTCAATTTGGCTGCAAAGGTACAAATTCAAATCCGTGCACCCTTAAAACTACTCGTAAATGACTTAATTTCAGCGATTTCAAAGAACGATTAGTCCACTTTAACGGGACAGTAGTGATTTAAAAGATTTGTTCAATTGGAAATGTTCTGGACATGAGGATATTTTTAAATATTGTATTCAACCCTTTAGATTTGGCATAACGAATGAAAGTAAAAAAGATCTGTCTTTAGAGGAAGATGAAAAAGTAATTGTGGGGATGCTTGTTTATAATCAAGAGCATGCAGCAATGGTCTTTGCCGTGAAGAAAGACTATTTGGAAACAATAAAAGCAGAAAAGGAGGGTAATTAGAAAAATACTACTAATTGTTGATGTGGAATATGAGAAAGAGGGGAATTTTTAGCGACGGTACTCTTCAATATGCCAACAGTGTAGGTGAAGTAAGGGAAGAGTGGAAGTGAATGTGTAAAATTTAGAATAAAACAGAAAAGAAAACGTTATAGAAATATATGGCAAACGAAAACATTGAGACGAAAAGAGATTTGACTGTGTTGTCAAACGGACTGGCAACAAGTGATTCTGAATATGTGAGACTTGTCTCACTTATTTCAGATACTTGGGAGAAGGCTAAAGGAAGGGCCGCCCTATGTGTGATTCCCAAAAATCCAAACAGTGTCTGGACAATTGAAGTAAAAATATGGTAACAGTATAGTTGAGCGGAGAAAGGGCGAAGGTGGCTGGCAGATATAGAATATAACAGAAGATTAATCGACATGATGTTAAGTTTTTTTGAAAATAAGACAAGGCAGATTAATGCTCTAAAAGATAAGCCCAATTTCATTAAGGAATTTGGCAAGGACTTTATGCATGCATATCATGAAGAAATGGAGTATGCCATGTATCGCTCTTTATTAGATGATTCTATCGATATAAATACAGAATTGAATAGGATTGAGGAGAAATATAGATTTAATGAAGACATGAACATCCTGCTTGATGCTACAGCCCATCATCTAAGAGGGGCAATTCTAATAGAATATGCGGATTGGAAAAGGAAGGCAGACGACTCTCCAGAGGCAGAGATTCAAGTAAAAGGATATTGTAAACAGATGATAGAAGAAATGAATCGTGGTGTAGAAGTGTATCCAGATTATATATGTGAAATAGATACAGATACAAGAGAAGCATACAATCTTCTCAAAAAGGTGATGAAGGAACAAAGAACATTAAATTAAAAATTGAACATGGAGAATTTGGTGAACTTCAATTGGTCAAATCTTAACATAAAACAAGATGAAGCAGCAGGAAGAGGTGCTCAAATAAGATACATGCTTGGTATTAAAGATGACGCACCTATTACTGCAGAGCAATTAATGTGCATGAAAGATAATGCGGAGAAGCTTGTAGGTCAAGATGATAACGTACAAGCATTTCTGAATTCCATCACAGATTTTGATGCTGCAGCTGACTGGTTAAGCAGAAATTCATATTCAATAGGTGCTGCAATGACTCTTCTTGGAATCATCAAGCATCCTAAAGGCTGGATGGGGTTGTAACACATTAATAGGTTAATCCATTAGTGTCCCGTTAAAATTGGGACGAGTTAAATATTAATCAAATAGCCCCGGAATAAGGAGACCAAATTGCTCTTTGACATCATTGAATTTAGTCTTTTCAAGCAGTTCCCTCAAAGGAGTTTTGTCTGTCAATGACATGCTGAGGATTTGCAAGACCTCATAGGTCGAACGCTCCAATCGCATATCATGTTGCACGATGGCAACCAGACAATAGGCAATGATGGCGGCACTGATCTGAATCCTGACGGCATTCTCTGTTTTGCCCCAGAATTTCCTGATCTTAAGATGCTGCTTCAGCCACTTGAAGAATAACTCAACCTGCCATCTGTTCTTGTAGAGATTGGCAATCTCAAGTGAGGTCAGGTGGAAAGCATTGGTGAGGAAGGCAAGTTCTTGTCCCTTCTCCTCATCGTAGATCTTTACCAGCCGGAGCTTCTCCTTGTACTTCTTTGAAGTGATGTAATCCGTCAGAATAATCTCTGCATCAGTCGTTACATTCTGTAGCATTCTTCTCCGCCATTAGTACACTTGTATTGTAGATTCTTCTTGGCACGGACAACGAAGAAAGATCCAAACTGATGGATATGATAGAGTTCCTTAAAGGCATTGTAGCCACGGTCAAATACGTAGTAAGAGCCTGATTCATAAGGAATCTCCTTCATAACCTGAGAATCGTGGACAGAAGCTGTGGTGACATGAAAGTAGGCAGGAACTTGTGATTCTGTATCAAATAGGACATGAGCTTTGACTCCTCCTTTGTGTCTCCTAAACTTTGCCCACCAGAAGACTGATAGGCATAGAGGTATCGTTGTTGAATCAAACGCATATACTTTGCCTTTTAGCTTGAAGATGTCTGTCGCACGTTTGCTGCGAGCAAGATCCATCATGTAGAAAGCGAACTCTTCAAAGATGCGGTAGTTGCGATTCTGATTGGCTGTGGCGAAGGTGGTCTTTGGGACGGGCTTTCTGCCAAGGCCAAGATGGTAACACTTGGAATCATGAGCCTCCAAAACAGTTATCAGGTCACGCAAGCTCTCGCGATTACCAAGCTGCCCAAACATCAGAGCAAGGAGTTTGTTCCAGCAAGTGAAGTGCTTGACATAACGGTCACCAGAGTATTTGCGAGCCAAATAATTGAAGTGATTCCTGTCGAGAAATGCCACCAATTGAGCAAAAACGTATTTGTTTTGATTCATATGCGATCTGTTGTTTTGACCGCAAAGATACAAAATCAAATCCGTTGACTCGCAAAACCAATCATAAAAGACTGAATGTCAATCATTTCAAAGGGCGATTAGTCCACTTTAACGGGACAGTAGTGAGGTTAATCAAATGAACTAATTCAATTGATGAAATGAATTAGTTCACGAGGATTTGTGCTGATCGGAGTTGACTTTTTAGTCCCTTTTTACTTTTTCTTTTTGATTTTGTTTGGGAATGAATAATAAGTTGTATATTTGCAAACGAAAAGTTGAAGCCAAAACTATGTGAAGGTATAAGAACACGAAATACATATGGATATACAAAAGATACAGCAATATAAATCTGCCTTCGACTTGATTTCAAAGGACATCAAGGATGACGAGGAAAATACCATTGAGGTGTGGTATGCACGTGAATTGCAACAGGTGTTAGGCTATTCCCGTTGGGAGAACTTCGTGGTGGCAATAGGTCGTGCTATGGAATCCTGTAAAACGTTGGGAATCAATGTGGACGACCATTTTCGTGAGGTCACGAAAATGGTTCAACTTGGCAGTGGTTCTCAGCGTGAAGTACAAGACTTTATGCTTACCCGATATGCATGTTATCTGATAGCCCAGAATGGTGACCCGAAAAAGGAAGAAGTAGCTTTTGCACAAAGTTACTTTGCAGTTCAAACCAGAAAGGCAGAACTCATAGAAGAACGTTTGAATGAACTGGCTCGTTTGAATACCCGTGAACGCTTACGTGCCTCAGAAAAGCAACTAAGCCGCAACATATATCAGCGTGGAGTTGATGATCGTGGCTTCGGTCGTATTCGTTCCAAAGGAGATTATGCTCTGTTTGGTGGGCTTACCACTGACCAGATGAAACATCGCCTTGGCATTAAGAGCGGTGCTTTGGCTGACTTTCTGCCCACCCTGACGATTGCCGCCAAGAATCTTGCTACAGAAATGACGAATTATAATGTGGAGCAGAAAGACCTCTATGGTGAAGCCAATATCACAGCCGAACATGTGCAGAACAACCGCAGCGTTCGTGGTATGTTGGGACAACGTGGTATCAAGCCAGAAGAGCTGCCTCCAGCGGAGAACATCAAAAAGGTGGAGCGACGTGTAGCAAAAGATGAGAAGGAAATGTTGAAGGACACCTCAAAACTGCCTAAGAAATAGAATTGTACAATCCCTTTATGCTCTGAAAACCTTGCGTTACATATTATACAAACATCTTTGTCTATTGGACTACAAATATGCTCCTATCAGATAAAGATGTTTTTGTTAGTAACAGTATTATCAGTTGAGAGAAACAATATCTCCCTAGTTAGAGAAAAAATTTCCTAGTTGCTCCGCAAAAACTTCAAGGTCAAACAATCTCCCCTCTTTTGTGTGATAAGGGAAATTCACCCTACTCAAAAGGGGAAACTTGTCAATTCAAAACGGAGAATTTATCAAGCTAATTCGGACACCAGCTTAAGGCACACCATCATTTGCCTAAAGGCACACGATTAAATGGCTAAAGGCGCACGACCTTTTGCCTTTAGCCAAATGAAGATGTCAAAGAAAGAAAAAAGTTGAGGCAACGGATCAAGGGACTGAGTGACTCGATGGGAAGATGTAAGAAGATGACTCCCTAAAACAGGGAATCATTGATTTCAAGGACGCTCTGATTCAAACCACCGTCGCGATTCGCGACACTGCTTGCATGGCTATGTGGATAAGGGCACCTTCCCAATTTGGGAGGGTGCCTTCGTGACCATGTGGATGAAGAAGACAGGTGACTGACTCGAGGGAAGATGTCTGAAGTCTGATGGAAAAGAAATCATTAATATTTGGCGAAAAGTTAGGAGGGTATATAAAAATGTTGTACCTTTGCAAAAAGAACAAAACCTGTATGGGAAGAAGTAAGATGAAGTGCATTGCTTTTACATTTGTATTTGTAGCCTAACAATAAAACTATTGACTGTTGTATGAGACCACTATCCACACGCACAGCGGGTTTCACGGATTCCATCATCCGGCGCATGACCCGCATCAGTAACCGTTACGAGGCCATCAACCTCTCGCAGGGATTCCCTGACTTTGACCCGCCACGGGAAATTACTGATAGGCTGGCAGAAATTGCGCCACATGGCCCTCATCAGTATGCAATCACTTGGGGCGCGCAGAACTTCCGCGAGGCACTGGCCAGGAAGCAGAGCCGCTGGACGGGGCTGCCGATAGATGCCAACAAGAACATCGTGGTGACGTGCGGTTCGACGGAGGCGATGATGGCGGCGATGATGACCGTAGTGAACCCGGGCGACAAGGTGGTCGTCTTTTCGCCGTTCTACGAGAACTATACTGCCGACACGATTCTTACGGGGGCTGAGCCTGTGTATATCCCGTTGGTGCCGCCGACGTTTTCGTTCGATGCCAACCTGATTGAGGATGCTTTCAAGCAGGGAGCCAAGGCGCTGGTGCTGTGCAACCCGTCGAACCCCTGCGGCAAGGTGTTTACCCGCGAGGAGTTGCAGCAGATAGCTGACATCGTGATCCGATACGACGGCTATGTCATCACTGATGAGGTTTACGAGCATATTGTCTATGCCCCTCACCAGCATGTCTATATTTCCACGTTGCCCGGCATGTGGGAGCGCACCATTTCGTGCAGCTCACTCTCGAAGACCTACAGCATCACGGGCTGGCGCTTGGGCTATGTCATCGCACCAGAACGTATCATCGACCGTGTGAAGAAGGTGCATGACTTCCTGACCGTTGGCGCAGCGGCTCCACTGATGGAGGCTGCCACCGTCGGACTGTGCTTCCCTGACAGCTACTACGATGAGCTTCAGGCACACTACACCCACATGAAGCAACTCTTCTGCGACGGTCTGCGCCAGTTCGGACTGACGTTCACCGACCCGCAAGGAGCCTATTACGTGCTGCTCGACGTTTCCAAGTACGGTGTGAAGGACGACCTGCACTTCTGCGAATGGTTGGCCGAGCATGTCGGAGTCGGAGCCGTACCTGGCAGTTGCTTCTTCAGGGAGGATGTGAATCACCTGATCCGTTTCCACTTCGCCAAGCGTGACGAGACCCTTCTCGCTGCCCTCGACCGTCTGTCGGAAATGGATGCAAAAGCTCTGAAGTGTTATCGTTAAAAGGGGCGTAGATCATTTCTTTGTGCAAAGGGAAAGAATGGGAAATGTTTGGTGGTGTGGGGAGAATGTCGTAACTTTGCAAGAAATTATTTGACAACTAATAAAAACAAAGAAAATGAAAAGGATTTTTATGGTGGTTGCGGCCTTGATGATGATGGCTGCAACAGGCTTTGCGCAGGATGCAGTTCCTGCAACGAAAGTGAATGGGAAGGGCGATTTGGAGACGCTGCTGAAGCCTCTGACGGAGAAGCTGAAGGATGTGGCTGATGACGATGATCAGAAGGCGGCGAAGATCATATTCGACTTTGCAAAGGAGAATGCCAACGAGGCGGGAGTGTATGTCATCACCAACCTGCTGGCCTATATGACGAAGACCGAAGACCTCATCGAATTGGTCGATGGGAACGAATACTTCCGCAGCAATGAGGCGATTCAGCAGGCCAAGAAGGAGTGGTTGCTCCAGCTGGAGACGGGTGAGGGAAAGATGTTCAAGGACTTCGAGGCTGAGTATCAGGGCAAGGTGACGAAGCTGTCGGATTATGTGGGCAAGGGCAAGTATGTGCTCGTGGATTTCTGGGCAAGCTGGTGCGGACCTTGCAGGGCTGAGATTCCGAACCTGATCAAGGTGTATAATCAGTATAAGGGCGACAAGTTTGAGGTGCTTGGCGTGGCTACTTGGGACGAGCCGAAGGATACGGAGAAGGCCATCAAGGAACTGAAGATTCCTTATCCTCAGATGATGAACGCCCAGAAGGCTGGAAGCGATGCTTACGGCATCACTGGCATTCCACAGATTATTCTCTTTGGTCCTGACGGAAAGATTGTGAAGAGGAACTTGAGAGGCGCTGGCATAGAGAGTACGGTGGCCGAGGTGCTGAAGTAAGGGGAGCCAAACACATGAGTCTATCGAAGGACGAGCTGTTGGCGCTGGTCAGGAAAGGCGCACGGAATATGTCGTGGCAGGAGAAGCTGCGGCTGACTGTTTTATTGAGTCTTCCGGCCATGGTAGCGCAGGTCTCTTCGGTAGCTATGCAGATCATCGATGCGGCGATGCTGGGACACTTGGGCACGAGGGAGAGCGCTACGGTGGGTCTGGTTTCGACGACCATCTGGCTCTTTGGAGGGTTGTGTTCTGCGTTCGCTGCGGGCTTCTCGGTACAGGTGGCTCATCGTGTTGGGGCAGAAGACCTTGAGGGGGCAAGAAGGGTCATCCGGCAGGGGTTGTTTGCCGGACTTGCATTCAGTCTCGTACTGGGTTTGATCGGGGTGCTGATTGCACCATCTCTGCCCATCTGGCTGGGTGCGGACGAGGAGATACATGCAGGTGCAACGGAGTATTTCACGATCGTAGCCCTGGCGCTTCCCGTGCTGGAGATCAACATGCTGGCTGCAGGAAGTCTGCGATGCAGTGGGAACATAAAGGTGCCGAGTTTGCTCAATGCGATGATGTGCTTGCTGGACGTCATCTTCAACTATATCTTCATCTTCGAGTGCCATCTGGGTACGGCCGGAGCGGCCTACGGCACCTTCCTTGGATATGCCATCACCATGGTGCTGATGCTCTATTTCATGGCAGTGAGAGACAGACAGTTGCGCTTCTCGCTCGACCAGCCCACGCGCTGTGCGGATGCCAATTCTACAAGCCTTGTACGACATTGGGATTTACATCGCTACATTCCCACCCGCATGACGCTTCGGAAGGCTCTCGTCATTGGCTCTCCGATTAGTCTTGAACGCGGTGTCATGTGTGGTGCACAGATTGCCATCACCGGCATCATTGCGCCATTAGGGTCTGTTGCCATTGCCGCCAACACATTTGGCATCAACATCGAAAGCCTCTGTTATATGCCTGGTTATGGCATTTCCGAAGCAGCAACCACACTGGTGGGGCAAAGCCTCGGAGCAAGACGAAAAGACCTCATGCGCAGTTTTGCATGGATGTCAGTAGGTTTGGGAATGGCCATCATGGCATTGATGGGCTTACTCATGGGCGTGTTTGCTCCCGAACTGATGCAGATGATCACCACTGATGGCAATGTGGTGAAGCTGGGTGCTGAGATTCTCCGCATCGAGGCATGGGCAGAGCCAATGTTCGCTGCAAGCATCGTGGCATACGGTGTTTTCGTAGGCTCAGGAAAGACCCTCATTCCAAGCATCATGAATTTGGGCAGCATCTGGGTGGTGCGCCTCACGCTTGCTCTGGTGTTAGTGCCAACAATGGGCTTGACAGGCGTATGGATTGCCATGTGCATCGAACTCTGTTGGCGTGGTGCTGCATTCCTTTTCCGACTGCGTGGAAGGAGTTGGAGCAATATTGCCTCTTTGGAGCACAGACCACAGTCCACTGACAGCAGACAACGGACAGATGAAATAAGAGCAGAGGAATTGATCAGAACAGACACAATTTATGAGCTATGAGAATTATTAGAAACCAAGAATTTGGAGGCGAGCGCCCTCTCTATGCCTCACACGATTTACGATTAGAGAACGTAACCATACACATTGGTGAGTCATCTATCAAAGAAAGCAGTAACATTGAAGCGGAGAACTGCCGTTTCGAAGGCAAGTATGTCTTTTGGGAAACAAACGGGTTCAAAGTGAACAACTGCTACTTTGCTGAAAGCGCGAGGAGCAGTATGTGGTACTCACGCAATTGCCGTATGACCAACTGCAAAGTGGATGCGCCCAAACTCTTCCGTCGTACAGATGGCATTTATGTGGAGAACACCGATTTTCCCAATGGCGAGCAATATCTGTGGGATTGCAAGAACATTGAGTTGAAGAACGTGCGCATTGACAATTGCGACTATGCCTTTATGCACTGCGAGAATATCAAGATCTCCCACTATCATCAAGAGGGGAACTATGCTTTCCAATATGCCAAGAACGTAGAAATACACGATGCCGTCATCAACTCGAAAGACTCCTTCTGGGAGTCGGAGAACGTGACCATCTACGATTCTGAGGTGAATGGAGAATACCTCGCATGGTATGGTAAAAACATTCGTCTCGTACGTTGTCATCTGACGGGCGAACAACTGCTGTGCTATGTGGATGGTTTGATTCTGGAAGACTGCACCTTTGGTGAAGACGCCAATCTTATCCTTGAATACTCTACAGTGAATGGTACCATCAAGGGTAATGTACACAGCATCAAAAATCCAACCAGCGGCACTGTCATTGTGGAAGGCAAGGTGGGTGAACTCATCTGGGATGAGAACCAAAAGGCACCAGCCGATGCCAAAGTCATTATCCAAAACTCCCCATGAACTGCATAAAAGCCAATAAGAGACCTATGACCTACGACTTTGACAAAATCATCAATAGAAGAGGTTCCAACTGCGTAAAGTGGGACGAGGTAGAAGACCCTGATGTCATCCCCATGTGGGTGGCTGACATGGATTTCGAGACAGCATCCTGCATTCAGCAAGCCCTGATGGAAAGGATGAAGCATGGCTGTTTCGGTTACACCCACGTGCCTGAAAGCTACTACGATGCTACCATCAATTGGTTTCAGCGTCGACACGGATGGAGCATCGAGAGGTCTTCCTTCATCTACACCAGCGGGGTTGTGCCAGCTATCTCCGCCATCATCAAGGCGACTACCAGTCCACGCGACAAAGTTCTTGTACAGACACCTGTCTATAACTGCTTCTTCTCCAGCATCAGGAACAACGATTGCATGCTCGCAGAAAGCCCACTCCGTATAGTGAATGGACGCTATGAAGTGGATTGGGATTCTTTCGAGCAACAATGTGCTGACCCTGCCGTCAAAGTCTTCTTGCTTTGCAATCCTCATAATCCTACAGGACGCGTATGGACGAAAGAAGAGTTGACACGCATAGGGAATATCTGCCGTCAGCATGATGTTTTCGTCATTAGCGACGAGATTCATTGCGAGTTCACAATGTCAGGACACACCTACATTCCCTTCGCCTCCATTTCCGAAGATTTTTCCAAGAACTGCGCAGTGTGCCTTTCTCCTTCCAAAGCCTTCAACATCGCAGGATTGCAAATTGCCAACATCATTGTAAAAGATGCTGACATCAGAAAAAAAGTGGATAAGGCCATTAACATCAATGAGGTGTGTGATGTCAATCCTTTCGGTGTTCTTGCCCTGCAAGAGGCTTACACTCTTGAAGGCGAGGCATGGCTCAACGAACTTTGCCATTACATTGAGGGCAACTATCAGTTAGCCAAACAAATGTTGGAAGAGGCACTTCCCCACTGCCCTGTCACGACGCTCGAAGGCACTTACCTTCTGTGGCTCGACATCCGTGCTACAGGCAAGACTTCACTACAAGTGGCAGACCATTTGATGCAACACCACAAAGTCTATGTCAACCCTGGCACCCTATATGGTCAACTGGCAGGCGAAGGATATATTCGCATCAATCTCGCCACCCGACGAAGTCTTGTCAAAGAAGGAATTCAACGCGTCATCAATGGAGTCAGCAGTTGCTGATTCCACTTTTTTAGTGATGGGATTGACGGAGCGAGGGAGACATAATACATCTTTTTGGTCAATTTTTCTAAGCATTTCTTGGCACATATAGTAAATTTATGTACATTTGCACACAAAGACCTATAAATATACACTAAAACCTATCATAACATGAACACGAGCAGCAATATGAAGTATCTTGCCACCCTCATCAGCGTGGTAGGCATGTGTTTGATGCTTGGTGGATGTTTCAAGCAGATCAAACATGAAGGAGACGTACAAAGCGGTGGGCAGGGCATCGGGATAGACACTGCCACCGTCAAGAAGATAGACATCGGACTTGCCTTGAAAGACATCCTCACTGACCCCATCAAGGACGATGAGCCTGCTCCAGCTGACAAGCAGCACACGATGAAGTATATCATGGATCGTGTGAACAGCTTCTATAAGCAGCAAGACGACCAAACCTCCTGTTCCCAAAACTACCTGAAACTCCGCGCCCTGACCGAACAGGTATGTGCGGAGAAAGGAGACGACATCACCGACCTTCTGGAGGGAAACCACTGGACCCTCTCCGACGAGGACGACACACCAGGCAAGGACTGGAGATACAAGATTGTGGACGTGGACAACGTGACAAAGTACCAAGCCGAGGTGCTCGTAAGGGTAGAAGATATCTACGAAACCGAGATGAAACTCCTCCTGGTGTACGAACGTGGCGACTGGTACGTGTACAACTTCGACATAGAGACTCAGGTGGGGTTTGATGCCGGGGTGCAGGTATATGAAGAGTACGAAGTGGACGACAACGAGAGGGTGATCATGCTGGAATACATACAGGAGTATCTGGATGAATAAGACAGGAGCATCCAAAGGAAGAAGAACGGAACATCTTAAGTAACACTTCCTAGGCGATGTGAATATAATCAATAACTAATAAAACTAAGAAATAATATGGCATATTGTGGACAATGCGGATTTAAGAATCCAGACGGAGCAAGGTTCTGCGGCGAATGTGGAGCAGACCTCACCCTACAAGAAGTAGGAAACGTCGAAAACATCGTGAACGAGAGCGGAGAAGCACCAACCATGGATGAAAATGCCATGGAATACGTGCCACTGGATACACCTTCCGAAGTGACCGAACCCGTGGAAGTGACACCCGCTTCCACTTTTGAGCCAGATGCTCCCACACCAGTAACAGCGGAACAGCAACCCGTGCGACCTACACCTCCTGCCCCTCCTGCCCCGCAAGCCGAACAACCTGCTACCCCTCCCCCACCACCAGTAACACCCCCCACCCCAGCAGCCCCTGCGGCTGAACCTGTGGCTGAACCTGTGGCACCTAAGCCTGTCGATCCTCCTGCTTCTGCATCTCAGCACGAAGTAACTCAGACAGAAGATCCAGCTCAATCCACTAGTCCCGTCCCTCCCAAAAAGGGCAATGGCTTTAGCAAGACCTGCTTGGGATTAGGATGTGCAGGCATCATCATATTCTTACTCGTCATAGGCGGACTCTGTTGGTGGGGCTACGACTACTTCAAAAAGCATGGAGAGGACATTGAGGAAGTGGTGGAAGACTTGGATGCCGAACTCCAGGAAGAATATGACGAAGGTGATGAAAAACCCGACACTCAAACCTATGATGGGAAGACCCTGAAACTCCTGGCAGAGGAGCAAGGTTTCCCATCCGTCACATACTCCGAACTGCCGAAGGAAGGCCCCTCTTACTTCAACGACGAAGACGAACTTGCCATACGTTTCAACTACATGAAGTTCACGGAAGGCGACTACATTGGCATCATGACCCTCAGCGACCGAAGTAGCGGCGACGTGAGTGTCTTCAGATTCTCTCCCTGCGGATGTAGCATCTACCACCTGAACTACCCAGCCGACCCCAGTGTCGATGGCTACATCTTTGTCTATAAGGCTGCACGCCGCATCCTCTTCAGCAACAAAGAAGAACTCAGAGAGTTCACCCTACCCGAGCTTAACGACAAGGAGGATGACTAAGATAGAGGACGAAGAATGATGAAGAATAACAAAGAAGGCACCCGATTGGGTGCCTTCTCGCGTACATATATTATATAATGTGTGACTATTTCAGCAAATCATCGAGGGCTGACTTGAAGTCGCCACCCTCCTGCGCTGGAGCCTCATTGCGTGGCTCGTTGTGACGGGGACGATCGTTGCGCTCTGGGCGCTGACGACGGTCGCCTCTCTCGCCTCTCTCTGGACGGGGACGGCGCTCACGCTGTGGACGCTCCTGGTAGTCAGCTGGCTTCTCGATGAGGACACGGCGTGAGAGCTTGTACTTGCCAGTCTTCTGATCGATGTCTATCAACTTCACGTCGATTTCGTCATCTTCCTTGATGCCCGCCTCCTCGACAGTGTCAAGGCGCTTCCAGTCAATCTCTGAGATGTGGAGCAGACCGTCCTTGCCAGGAAGGAACTCGACAAAGCATCCGTAAGGCATGACTGAGCGCACCGTTCCGTGGTAAACCTGACCGACCTCGGGAATGGCCACAATCGCCTTGATCTTGGCCATGGCGGCCTCGATGGCAGCGCGGTCTGGAGCAGAGATCTGCACCTTGCCCACACCATCCTCTTCGTCGATGGTGATGACCGTCTGAGTGTCCTCCTGCATCTGCTGGATCACCTTACCACCAGGACCGATGACAGCACCGATGAACTCCTTAGGAATGATGATCTGCTCAATGCGTGGTACGTGTGGCTTGAGCTCTGGACGTGGTTCAGAGATGGTCTTCATCATCTCACCCATGATGTGCTCACGACCAGCCTTAGCCTGCATGAGCGCTCTTTCGAGAATCTCGTATGAAAGGCCGTCGCACTTGATATCCATCTGAGTGGCAGTCAGACCGTTCTTCGTACCCGTGGTCTTGAAGTCCATATCGCCGAGGTGGTCCTCATCACCAAGAATATCTGAAAGGATAGCGTACTTGTCCTCACCTGGGTTCTTGATCAGACCCATAGCGATACCAGCTACAGGGTTCTTGATAGGTACACCAGCATCCATCAGCGCCAAAGTACCAGCACAAGTGGTAGCCATTGAAGAAGAACCATTAGACTCGAGCACGTCAGAAACCACACGGATAGTATATGGATAATCCTCAGGGAGCTGACCCTTGATACCACGCCATGCAAGGTGACCGTGACCAATCTCACGACGTCCCACACCACGCTGTGCCTTTGCCTCACCAGTAGAGAATGGAGGGAAGTTGTAGTGGAGAAGGAACTTCTGGTAGTAACGCTCCAAAGCACCGTCCACGAGCTTCTCATCCAACTTCGTGCCGAGTGTGACAGAAGCCAGAGCCTGTGTCTCACCACGAGTGAAGATAGACGAACCGTGAGGACCAGGCAGTGGAGAAACCTCGCACCAAATAGGACGGATGTCAGTAGTCTTACGACCATCCAGACGGATGCCCTCATCGAGGATGCAACGACGCATGGCATCACGCTCCACATCGTGGTAGTAGCGGTCAACCAATGTGTACTTCTCCTCCAACTCCTCCTCGCTCAAGTCAGTGTGAGCGGCAGCATATGCCTCCTTATAGTCTTCGCGAATCTTCTCGAATGCCTCAGCACGCTCCTGCTTCTCCAGTCCCTGCTTCGTCACATCGTAAGCAGGCTGGTAGCACTTCGCCTGGATGTCAGCCTTCAGGTCATCGTCATTCACCTCGTGGCAGTACTCGCGCTTCACATCCTTGCCCAGCTCCTTCATCAGCTCCTTCTGCAACTGGCACTGTGGCTTGATAGCTGCATGCGCAGCCTTGAGCGCCTCAAGGAGGTCTTTCTCCTGCACTTCCTTCATCTCACCTTCCACCATCATGATGTTCTCTTCAGTGGCACCTACCATCAAATCCATGTCAGCCTCCTTCAACTGCTCGAAAGTTGGGTTGATCACGAACTCGCCATTGATGCGTGCAACACGCACCTCAGAGATTGGGCCCTCGAAAGGAATGTCCGAGCATGCCAGCGCTGCAGAAGCAGCAAAACCAGCCAATGCGTCCGGCATATCTTTGCCATCGGCTGAGAAGACGATGACATTCACATAAACCTCTGCGTGATAGTTCGATGGGAACAGAGGGCGGAGGGCACGGTCAACGAGACGGCAAGTGAGAATTTCCTCATCGCTTGCCTTACCTTCACGCTTGGTGAAACCTCCAGGAAAACGACCATTAGCCGAATACTTCTCGCGATACTCTACCTGGAGTGGCATAAAATCTGTTCCCGGTACTGCATCTTTCGCTGCACAAACAGTGGCGAGGAGCATGGTGTCACCCATACGGAGCATCACCGCTCCATCCGCTTGCTTTGCCAGCTTTCCTGTTTCGATGCTGATTTCTCTTCCATCAGGCAACGAAACCTTCTTTGTAATTACGTTCATCTTGTTTGTTGAAAAATATATAAAAACATCTATTGTCGTGCCACGCACGGCACGAACCTTTTTAGTTTGCTATCTTCAAAAATCGGACAAAGGTAGCCTTTTCTTTGCAGATAAGGACTATCTTTGCCCGAAAATCTTCCTTTTCTTATGCTTTTTAGCAGATTATGAGGGGTTTTGACCTCAAACTTCCCTTCAGTCATCCGATTTTACTGCATGACAATGAGATAAGGGGATGTCTCCCAGAATTCCTCCGAATTGGTGATTTTCAAGGTGGTTGTACCGTCATTGTTCTTCGTCATCGTATAGCTCGATGCCGGTTTTTCAGTCAGCAGTTTGGGTGATTTCGAATCAATCACCAAGGTGCTGAAACTACGTGCATCCACCTCATGGAATTGACTGTTATTGATGTTGGAATAGTTGGCACGCTTCTTGCTCAATGCATTACCCGACAGCAGACCCAGGTTTTTCAGTTCATTCTTCGTTCCCACGATGTAGAAAACCTGGTTCAGACGCTTCTCCTGCTCATCGTTTTTGGCTTTCAAATTGTCCGATTCGACCGTCAGCACATCCACCGCACCACGAAGTTCTGCAATCTTGGCTTCCCTTTTCTTCACAGCTTCCTCAAACTTGGCGATGTTGGCGCTCTTCTCCTCCAGTTGCAGACTCAGGAACTCCATCACCCTCTTCAAATCGGCAATGGCGCCCTTGTCCGAAATGCTATCTGCTGTCAGATTGTCTATTTCCACCTTCTTTCTATCCAACATCTCCTTATAAGTTTCCAATTGTGCAAGAATCACCTCTTTCGGAGTGGAATCATCGAATTGGTTCAACAAAAACTCCTGCTCCTGAATAGAATCGAGGCTCAAGGCCACAGATTGCAGCATCAGACTCATTTGTTCAGCTTCTTCTGGCGGGATGGTTGCATCCAGCAGTTCTTGATCAACACCCAACATTCGACTGGTCTGATTCGAGATATTGTCACAAGCCGCCAATGCTGTGAGCATCAACCCTGCAATAAGGATTTTAACCGCCTTCATCATTCGGATGATATTCATTTTGCTTGATTATTTTTTAATGAAAATAGAAATATATTGCAAATGTAGATATTTTCTTCTTTTCCACAAAAGAAAACCAACAAAAAAATCGTACCTTTGCATAAGAAATTGGAAAGACATGAAGAAAATACTGACTCTCATAGTGACTGGCGCCATGATGCTGGCTGCCTGCGACAAGGCTCCGAAGTTCCAAGTGGAGGGAACGATTGAGGGAGCCAAGGATTCGATGCTGTATCTGACCCTGAACGGATTAGAAGGAGCACAACGGTTGGACTCGGTGAAGCTGAAAGAGGATGGAACATTCTCCTTCAAAGTGACCGCACCGACAGAGTCCCCTGAGTTCTATGCGTTGCAGATTGGAGGGCATGTAATCAACTTTGCGGTAGATAGCACAGAGAACATCACCGTCACAGCCCAACTGCCAACGATGGAAAGGGACTACACCATCGAGGGCAATGAGAGCAGCCAAAAAATCAAGGAAATCAGTCGGATGCAGCAGGAAGTGCAGACAAAGATTGTAGCGTTTGAAAAGAATATGGACATGTTGCCTGGCGACCAACGTGACAGCATCGAACATGTCCTGACAACCTACAAGGAACAGATGAAGATCAATTATATCTTTGCCGACCCGACCTCTGCAGCAGCTTACTATGCAGTATGCCAGAGCATCACGGACTTGGGAGGCACATTCATGCTGTTCAACCCTCTCACCGACCGTACCGACGTGAAGTGCTATGCGACGGTAGCGAATGCATGGGACAATGCTTATCACGATGCACCCCGTACACAGCAACTCTGCAACATGGCCATCAAGGGAATGGACAACACAGCAGCGCCTCAGCAGAAAGTGCTCGATGTAGATGAGAGCAAGGTGTCCGAAACTGGCATCATCGACATCAACCTGCCCGACATCAATAGCAAGATGCGCAGCATCAAGGACTTGAAGGGTAAAGTAGTGCTACTTGACTTTGCCATCTATGCTGCTAATGGTTCCTCCGAGCGCACCCGTCTGTTGCGTTCACTCTACGAGAAATACCATGCACAAGGTTTTGAGATTTACCAAGTATCCATCGACCAAGACATGCACTTCTGGAAGTTCTCATGCGAGAACCTTCCTTGGGTGTGTGTACACGAGACCGATGGCACCGTCATCAGTATATATAATGTGACCGACATCCCCACCTTCTTTCTCGTGAACAGAGACAATGAAATTGTCCTCCGCAGCGACTTCATGGAAGGCACCTTGGAGGACAATATCCAAAAACTTCTCTAACCCCTCTACAACTTATAACTTCACACAAATTCCTCTCCCAAGTTCAACTGGGCATCGTTCACAAACTTGCGGATGTTCTTCTGGTCACCCTTCTTGCAGATGACCAGCACATTGCCTTCTTCCACCACGACATAATCTTCGAGACCCTGTACCACCGCCACATGTCCGTCAGGTAACTTGATGATGCAGTCCTTGCAATCGTATAGGAGAGATTTAGAGTCGATGACCACATTGCCCATATCTGACTGAGGCAGTGCTTCATGCACAGCTGCCCACGTACCGAGGTCTGCCCATCCGAAGTGGCAGAGCATCACATCCACGTTGTCAGACTTCTCGAGCACACTCTGTTCGAGACTCATGTTCGGGCACTTAGCGAACAATTCCATCAGAAGGTCTGGAATATATTCCCCTGAACGATAGCGCTCCACCACATTCTCCACAATACCAGCAAACTCTTCGCTGGCACCCTTCAACGCATTCAGGAAAGTATCTGCACCCCACATGAAAAGACCCGTGTTCCACAAGAATTCACCACTCTCGAAGAAAATCTTGGCAAACTCATTGGCAGGCTTCTCCGTGAAACTCCTAACCTTATAAATATGTGCATAATTCTCCAACTCATCTGCCATCTGGATGTAACCATAGGAAACTTCCGGACGACTGGGTTTAGCACCCATCGTCAGTTGCACATCATTCTTGCCCACAAACTCCAGTCCCCGTAGCACATCCTCCTGAAAGGCATCGTAGTCGGTGATGTTCTGGTCAGAAGGGCTCACAATGAACCTGCCTTCTGGACAGCGACGTTTCACCTCCATAGCAGCCCATGTTACTGCCGGCACCGTATTTCTGCGCATCGGCTCCATCAGGATGTTCTCATACTTGATGCCAGGAATCTGCTCCGTCACCCATTGTCGGTAAGTTTCGTTTGTCACGATGATGATGTTGTCTGTGTCAATAAACCCCGCAAATCTATCGTATGTCATCTGGAGCAGGGTCTTTCCCGTTCCCAGTACATCGATGAACTGCTTAGGCTTCTTCTCACGGCTCATAGGCCACAGGCGAGAACCCAGTCCGCCCGCCAATATCACGCAATAATTTCGTTTGTCCATGTTCACCTTATCGTTTTAGTTGGTATATTAGGTTAGTTCGTTAGTTTATTGGTTTGTAAGTATTATTTCTTCTGTTGTGACGCACCCGAAGTGGCATCCACAGGCACCTTTTTCTTCTCCGACGGTGCACCATCGCTCACCACCGAAGCCTCATAACCGCCTTTCTTCAGCGCAGCCACTATCTTCTTCGCATTGGTCTTATCAGCATCATAGGTCACCATCACCTGTTGAGCCGAAAAATCCGCCTCAACCTTCTTCACTCCAGCTGTCAGTCGCAACTGATCCTTCACTTTCGTCTGTGCCTCCACATTCTGCACCGCCGGCGATGTTTTCACCACCAGCATTTTCAATTCCTTTGCCATAGTAGTAGCACCCATCATCAGTGCCACAGCCATCAATGTCAATGTCCTCTTCATATAGTTTTGGTCTGTTAAAATTCAAATTCAATCGCAAAGATACACATTTTCCGTTATCTATTCTCACTCTAATTGGTTCAAATCCTTTTTTTCCATTTTTTTAACTCTTTATTCTATAAATTATCCGTAACTTTGCACCCATTATGAGCATATCGATTGAATTGAAGAACCTGACAACAGGTTATAAGGTGAAGGGCGGTGAGAAGGTCATTGCCCAAGGTTTGACTGCATCACTGAACAGTAGTGAGATGATTTGTCTGCTAGGTCCTAACGGGGCAGGTAAATCAACGTTGTTGCGCACATTGGCAGCTTTTCAACCTGCATTGGTCGGTACGGTGGAAGTGATGGGACAGAACATCAAGAAGTACCAGAGTAAGGACTTGGCAAGGTTGATGAGTGTGGTACTGACGGATAATTCGGACATCAAGAACATGACTGCCGAGGAAGTGGTGGCGATGGGACGCAGTCCCTACACTGGTTTCTGGGGCAAGTTGCGGGAGAAGGATAAGTTGGTGGTGAAGAAGAGCCTGGGATGGGTCGGCATTGAAGAATTAGCACCCAGAAAGATGCAGACACTCTCTGACGGTGAAAGGCAGAAGGTGATGATTGCCAAAGCCATTGCACAGGAAACACCCATTATTCTGTTGGACGAACCGACGGCCTATCTGGATTATCCCAGTAAGATTGCCATGATGCTCCTGTTGCACCGTTTGGCAAAGGCGTTGAAGAAGACCATCTTCATGAGTACACACGATTTGGAACATGCTTTGCAGGTGGCAGACCAAGTGTGGTTGATTGACCATGAGAAAGGACTGACCACAGGTATGCCCGAAGACCTGAGCATTGATGGCAGCATCGAGCGGTATTTTGCCAAGGAGAATATGATGTTTGACCGTGAGTCGTGCACCTTCTCCATCGAATATGAGACAGCCAGAGACATCATTGTGGAGGGCAAGGAGGACACACTTGAATACAGACTTTGTTGCAAGGCATTGTTGAGGAACGGCATGAAGCCTGTGTCAAAGACAGAAGAGTCCAACGCCAGCACCGATGTGACCCTCAAGATACCAGGCGACGGAACCTATCGTCTGATTGAGAAAGGCAGGGAGACCGTGAAGGTGGAGAAGATGGCACATCTGTTGCACATGATTGTGCCAGCCATCACCAAGTACCATATATCAGCCATCAGAGAGGCTGCTGAAATGAATCAATATGAATAGACTCTTCGTGTTAATATTGGCGATGCTGTGTGCCAGTGTATCCTTATGGGCACAGGAGACGATGGAGCAGGACATGTTTGAGTCGATGAAAGACGATGACAAGGCTGTGGTAGTGGCCGTGCATAAAGACACCAACAGCGGCATGGGTCAGGCAGGCATTGACCGTCTCACCTTGCGCTTGCGCGAATGCTATCCCAAATACGATTATTGCGAGGCATGCACCACACCAGGAGCGATGGAAGAGACACCCAACCTTGATGCCCTGTTCACCCAACTGTATAAGGACGGCTACACTCATGTGCTGGTACAGTCATCCTGCATCACAAATGACATAGACATGCAGTATCTGCGTCATTTGGTGGAGACAGCCCAAGGGAAATTCAAACAGATGCGATTGGGAGAGCCACTGCTGAGTGACTGGGCAGATTATCAGGAGGTAGCAAACCTTGCCATCAGCACCAACAGTATGCCCAAGGAGGTGAATGTGCTCGTGTGTCAAGGTACAGGAACGGAGGTGGATGCCACTTACACCTTGCTTGATTATGCCTTGCGCGACAAAGCACAAGATTGGATGCTCGCCACCATTGACGGCATTCCTACGATTGACCACCTCATCCAGCAATTGAAGAAGCAGAAAATCAAGAAAGTGCATCTCGTACCCTTCGATGCTGAAGTAAATGGTAAGATACATGGTGAGTGGGTGAAGAAGCTGCAACAAGCAGGATACAAGGTGACAGCAGAGCCACACAGTCTGTGTGAGCAGGAAGAAATCATCCGTCTTTTCGAGCAACATGCCCGTCATGCCGAACAGTTCCGTAGGTTGACTGCCAATGAACAGAAAATCATCATTCGATAAGTTTCCATGCCAAGCCCCTATCTCGAAATCAAAGGACTGACCAAACGCATCGGACACCGTGTGCTGTTTGAGGACATCTCGTTCACGATCAACGAACGTGAACACATTGGACTCATTGCCAAGAACGGAACGGGCAAATCGACCCTGCTCAGTATCATTGCAGGGAAGGAAGGTGACGATGGGGGTACGATGATTTTCCGCAACGACCTCAAAGTGGGTTATCTGGAACAGACACCTAGCATCGAGGCACAAGAGTTGGAGGGAAAGAATGATGAATACTTGCAACGGTACAAGCGATTCCTAACGCTGATGAAAATCACGGAAGAAGAAGCTGCACGACCTGAAGCACAATTGAGCGGTGGACAAATCAAACGTATCGCTTTAGCAAGAGTGTTGGCAGGCGAACCCGACCTGCTCATCCTTGACGAGCCCACCAACCATCTTGACTTGGAGATGATTGAATGGCTCGAAAATATGCTGGGCCGTTCGACGATGGCGATGCTGATGGTGACCCACGACCGTTACTTCCTCGACCGCATTTGTTCAAGCATCATCGAGATGGACAACTCGCGCATTTATACTTATAAAGGGAACTACTCCTACTATTTAGAGAAGCGTCAAGAACGTATCGATAACATGAATGCAGAGATTGCACGCGCGAACAACTTATATAGAACTGAGCTGGAGTGGATGCGTAGTACCCCTTGTGCCAGGACATCGAAGGCACGCTACAGGATTGCATCCTTCTACGAACTGGAGAAGCGTGCCAAGCAGCGCATTGAAGAACGGAATGTGCGGTTGGAAATGGGGGGCACGTATATCGGCAACAAAATCTTTGAGGCGAGAAACGTATGCAAAGCTTTTGGTGAACACATTATTCTCAAGGATTTCAACTACAACTTTGCACGCTACGAGAAGTTAGGCATTGTCGGAAATAACGGTACAGGCAAATCGACATTCGTGAAGATGCTTTTGGGCATTGAACCCCTTGACAGTGGTCGCTTTGATATCGGCAAAACCGTTCGTTTCGGCTACTATTCCCAACAGGGAATGGCGTTCAAGGATGAACAGAAGGTGATTGATGCCGTTAGAGACATTGCAGAGTATGTGGATATGGGCAATGGGGAGAAGCTGTCCACCAGTCAGTTCCTGCAACACTTCCTCTTTTCACCTGAAGAGCAGCACAGCTACATCTATAAGTTGAGTGGTGGAGAAAGACGCAGGCTCTATCTCTGTACGGTGTTGATGAAAGCACCCAACTTCCTCATCCTTGACGAGCCCACCAATGACCTTGACATCGTGACGTTACAGATTCTGGAAGACTATCTCAAAAACTTCCGAGGTTGCCTTATCATCGTGAGTCACGACCGCTACTTCATGGATAGAGTGGTTGACCACACGTTGGTCTTCCACGGAAATGGTGACGTGCAGGACTTCCCTGGCAGTTACAGTCAGTATCGTGACTGGAAAGAGCAGAACGCAAAGCAAGTGTCAGCAGAGAAGGCGCCAGAGAAAGAAGAGAAGAAGCCCGACGGCAGGAACCAGAACCGTGCCAGACGACTCACCTTCAAGGAACGTCAGGAGTTCAATCAACTGGAAAAAGACATCGCTACCCTCGAAGCAGAAAAGAAACAGATAGAAGCTGCCCTCTGCGGAGGCACCACCTCGGTGGATGAAATCACAACCATGAGCAAGCGTCTGCCCATTCTGACAGAAGAATTGGAAGAAAAGGAGATGCGCTGGCTCGAACTCTCAGAATTTGCATAACAATGAACATCACATCAGCCACTTACATCGGTTCTAAGCCCAACCACACCCAATGCCCCAACGACGGACGTCCTGAATATGCGTTCATTGGACGAAGCAACGTGGGCAAGTCATCGCTCATCAATGCCCTCACTGGCAGGAAAAACCTTGCCCTCACCTCCTCCACCCCAGGCAAGACCATGTGCATCAACCACTTCCTCATCAATGAGCAATGGTACATCGTCGATTTGCCAGGTTACGGTTATGCACAGCGTGGAAAGAAAGAAGTGGAGAAGCTGAAGACGATGATCAGCAGTTATGTGTTGGAACGTGAACAGCTGACCTGTCTGTTCGTGCTCATTGACATCAGGCACGACCCCCAAAAGGTGGATCTCGCTTTCCTGCATTTTTTGGGCAGCAATGGAGTTCCCTTTGCCATCGTATTCACCAAGGCAGACAAACTCACCCCTTCGAAAGTGAAGCCTGCAGCAGAGAAATACCTTCAGGTGTTGAAGGAGGAGTGGGAAGAGTTGCCTCCATATTTCATTACGAGTGCCAGCAGTAAATTGGGGAAGGAGGAGTTGTTGAAGTATATTGAGGAGGTGAATAAAGGGTTATAGATTAGAGGTCATATTAGAAAAGAAAGACAGACTATATGCATACTTGGAAAAGATATTTGAAGAAGTGTATATTCCAAAAGCACAAAACATCAAAACGAAAGTCAACAAATTGTTTCTTTTCTTCATGACTCCTTGTCAATATTTACTTCATCCATGACTACGTATAGTGGACGGCCTTTCACTTGATCAAAGACTTTGCCGATGTAGATGCCAACGATCCCGATCTGCATCATGATCATTCCGCCGACGAACCAGATGGAGAATACGGTGGTGGTGAATCCTGGAACTTCTATCATGTGGCAAAAATAGGCGATCACATTGTAGAAGGCCATCATCATTGACAGGAATGACAAGATGAAGCCCAATGCTACCATCAACCGCATGGGCTTATTGGTGTTTGATATGATAATTCCCGAAGCATACTTCAATAACGTCTTCAGTGTATAGGATGAACCACCTTCTTGTCTTTGTCCATGAGTGACGGGTATGTGCGTTGTTTTAAATCCCACATAACTCACCTGAACGGGGAATGATCTGTCACGTTCTGGCATGTTCCTGACAGTTCGAATGACAGATTGCTTATATATTCCGAAATTAGCCACTTGATTGTCAAATTTGACGCCGCTAAGGAACCTGAAGACAGAATAGAAAATGGTGGAAGACATCCTTTTCAATAAGTTGTCCTTTCGTTCCACTCTTTGTGCGAAAACAACATCATATCCTTCTAAGGCCTTTTTATATAGAGTCGATATTTCCTCTGGCTTATCTTGAAGGTCACAATCCATGACTATCACCCAATCGCCTTTAGCATATTGTAAGCCTGAAAGGATGGCTCGGTGTTGTCCAAAATTCCGACTCAGGTTGATGCCCTTGATGCGATGATCTATAGAACATTCTTGCAAGATGGCTTGCCAAGAATTGTCTGGTGAAGCATCATTGACAAGAATTATTTCATAGTCTTCAGTAAATCCAGAAACATTTTTCTGAATTCTACAAACCAATTCATGAACCATTTTTTCTCCTCTATAAACGGGAGAGACAATCGATATAACAGGCATGGCTATCTTGACGAATAGAATGAGTAAATATTATCTATTATATAAGAAACTTCATCATCCTTTAATTCATAAAACATAGGTAATCTCACTAAGCAATCAGCATAATGGTCACAATTGGGCAATTCACGTCCATCGTGCTTATCCATATAATAAGGGCTGGAGTGTAGGCTCAGATAATGGAAAACGGCACTTATACCATCTTCTTTGAGCTTTGCTATCAGCGCTGTACGTTCCTCCAAGCTATTACATAGCAAATAAAATATGTGCGCATTGTTGGTGGCATTATCTGGCATGTCGGGTAGACGGAAGTAGCCTTTGTCAGCAAGGGGTTTCAACTGCTCGTAATAAGTCTCCCAGAGCTGCTTTCGTTTGCTCTGAATCTCGTCAAGACTCTCCAGCTGTGCCCAGAGGAAGGCAGAATTGATTTCAGCAGGAAGGAAAGAAGAACCTGTATCTATCCAACGATACTTGTCCACTTCACCACGGAAGAACTCTGCACGATTAGTTCCCTTTTCCCAAATGATTTCAGCCCTACGGATGAATCGTTCATCATTGACTGTCAGTAAGCCACCTTCACCACCTGCGGTAACGTTCTTTGTCTCATAGAAAGAGAAGCATCCGAAGTGGCCGATGCCACCAAGAGGTTTTCCTTTATAATAGGAATCTATAGCTTGTGCAGCATCCTCCACTACAAAAAGGTGGTGGCGATTGGCAATGTCCATGATCTTGTCCATATCACAAGCAACACCTGCATAATGGACTGGCACAATCACCTTGGTCTTATCGGTAATCAATGCCTCAATCTTGTCGGCATCGATATTCGGATTATTATCACGACTATCAGCGAATACAATCTTTGCTCCTTGACGGACAAATGCCAAGGCAGTTGATACGAACGTATAGGAGGGTACGATCACTTCATCACCGGGCTGCACATCACAAAGAATGGCCGCCATCTCCAGGGCATCTGTGCCAGAGGTGGTCATCAGGGCCTTTTTAAAACCATACTTCTTCTCGAAGAACTGCTGACACTTCTTGGTGAACACACCATTTCCAGACAATTTACCGGTATAAACTGCCTGATACATATAATGAGTTTCCTTACCTGTAAGAAAAAGTTTGTTAAATGGAATTGGCATGTTGTTCTTAAAAAACTGTCTAGAATCAGACTTATACATCAAATATCCACTACGATCTCCACTGCACTCAATTCGATGCAATTGTTGGTCTGTTATTTTAGCTTCTATGATTTCTGGTAAATCTTTCCATTTTTCAATAATCGGCTTGAGTCGCTTGGTCTCTTCGGAAAGGAAATAGACACCGGAATGGTTGTGTTCGGTGAGCTGCGGCTCATGAAATTTGCCTATAGCCACCTCGACAACACCTTGCAGGAAGTCGTAGCCTGTGGATAATTGCACTAAATTGGAACCTATGAAATCACCACCCATGCGAGCACCTATCTCTATCACCTTGATGTCATCATTCTCAGTTATCTTCAACTCTGAATGAGCAGCACCATATTGTATGTGAAGTGCATCGAGTGCATGTAGTACAATCTCCTTCACACGTTTCTGAATGTTTTCAGGGAGTGATGAGGGTTGATGATGCTCCAACTCCACAAAATAGGGCGCACCTGTTGTTACTTTGTCCGTCATCTGGAGGATATAATGTTTTCCTTCGAACGATATAGACTCTACACTAATCTCTCTGCCTGTAACAAATTCCTCAATGATGGCTTCCTTCCTGAAGGAGACATCTTGTGCGCGTTGGATAGCAGCATCAAGTTGCACCGGGTCGAGCACCTTTTCGACGCCTTTGCTGCCTGAACGATCCGTGGGTTTGACAATCAGCGGAAATTCAAAGCCTCTGATATGATAGCTTCCATTGGAATCAACCAATGTGAACTTGGGCGAAGGGATGTCATTCTCCAAGAAACAACGATGCATCATGTGTTTATTGGTCGTTGTTTGAGAGTATTCGTCAGAATTGGAAATCAGCCCCATTCTGGAGGCGACATAATTGATGGTGGGCACAGGTAGGTCTGCTGCAATGGTGGTGATACCATTGATACCAACACGTTGGCAAACCTCCAAGATTTCTTCTTTCTTCTTTACGTCGATGGGATAGAAATAGTCTGCTACATCTTTACAGACTGCCCCATCTTCCCATGCAAAGCAGTGAACCTCTAAGCCCATTTCTTGGGCTTTCCTCACCAAGGGTAGCTGTAGATAGCTTGCACCAATCACTGCCAGTTTTTTCTTCTGAGTCATCATGTCGTTGTTTTACGGTGGCGGTTCTGTTTACCCACTAACCTTCATCCGTGCTTTTGCTCCGAGGTGTTTGCTCGCCTGTCGCCTGGCACTAGTGCTGACGAACTGACGGAGGTAGGGGGCGGTGGAAAGGAGAACGAACCAGAAAGAGTTTGTCAAATTGAAAATTAAAAGTTTATTACGTTGATAATTGAAATTGTTTGAGGGGTTGAGGAAGGACGTCCCAGGCATCGTGAGATGTTTTGGCTATCCGATTCATTGATAGGTGGTTAGAATGCATATTGATTATAAATCACGTGGCCGAAATTCGAGAATGGTTGCGTCCATCTTTTCGGTTGCAACTAACCTGTCTGTCCCGGATCCGTGTGATACGGAGGAGGGAATGTGCCATTTTGTGCCGACAAATGGCACATTTGGGATTGCAAAGGTACAAAAAAATATTTTCATAAAAGTAAAAAGATGAGAAATTTGTACGATTGGGAAAAAGAACACAAAGAAGGGAAATTTTTTGGGGGGGGAGTAGAAAGGGAAGTAGAAGAGGATGATACTCAACCAACAGCTTAACATTCGTCCTGCAAGAAGTGCTTAACTCCCAATTTGAGTCCCATTTTAACTCCCCAAATTTTCAATTTAATAAATTTTCTCTAAAAATTTGGCGGTTTCAAAAATTATCACTACATTTGCAGCATATTTTTGGGACAAACGAAAGACATTTCAATGATAGCATTGTCTCAAAACCAATCTCAAACATCATTCTAAACTATTTATACGGTCTTGCAGTTAAGAACTGCAACCCCGACAAATCAATAATTTATGTACAATTTAGAAGAACTTAACCGCAAGGAAAAGGAGGAATTGCTCAACATCGCGAACGAGTTGGGCATCAAGAATGCTGAGAAGATGGACGACGTCACTTTGCGTCTGACCATCATTGATGAGCAAGCCACCACTTTTGCTTCCAATGCGGCAGCCACTGAGAAGAGCGGACGTAAGCGTTCACGTGTCAGCATCAAGAGTGTTGACCGCGTATATACCGCCAATCAAGACAAGGCCAAGAAGATTGACAAGACCATGAAGGTGACCAAGGATGAATCCATGTTCGCTGCCCTGTCTGATGACGAGAAAGCTATGCTCACCACTGCTCCTGTGGCGGAAGCACCTGTAGCAGAAGTGGCAGCAGAGCCGAAGAAGCGTGGTCGCAAGACCAAGGCAAAGGAAGAGACAGAAGTGGTGAAAGTGGAGGAAGCCAATGTGCCAGAAGCTGTAGCAGAAGAAGCTCCAGCACCCAAGAAGCGTGGTCGTAAGCCAAAGGCAAAGGAAGAGGCCGAAGAAGTGAAGGTGGAAGAAGTGAAAGAGGCAGTGGTAGAAGCCATCGTGCCCGAGGAAGCATACACCCCATCGGAGAGCCGTCCAAAGACCATCTTCTCCACAGCAGAAGAGACAGCCAAGGCAGCTGCCGATTCCGACTTCATCATCCTGCAAGACGTACCTGCAGATAATTCATACATCCCAGCTGTGAGTGTGTTTGACCGTTTTGACAACAGACAAGCAGCCATGGACAGGCAACCCGTCTATGAAGCACCTTACGATGACTTCATGTCTACGGCACAACCCATTCGGAAGGAGAAACCTCTGAAGGAAAAGCCATACGAGTTCGACAACATCATCCGTGTGAGCGGTGTGCTGGAGACAGTGGACAACTACGGATTCTTGCGCAGCAGTGATTACAACTACCTGCCATCACCCGATGACGTGTATGTGAATCTGCAACAGATCAAGCACTACGGTTTGAAGACCGGTGATGTGGTGGATGGTTTCGTGCGTCCTCCCAAGGAAGGAGAGCGTTTCTTCCCACTTGTCAGTGTGGAGAAAATCAATGGTTGTGATCCTGCCCGTGTACGTGACCGTGTAGGATTTGAGTTCCTCACCCCACTCTTCCCAGATGAGAAATTCAAACTCTGCAAGGGTTACGATGACAGCAAGTCATCTCGTGTGGTAGATCTCTTCTCCCCTATCGGTAAGGGACAGCGTGCGCTGATCGTGGCACAGCCCAAGACCGGTAAGACCATGTTGATGAAGGATATTGCCAACTCCATTGCAGCCAACCATCCAGAGGCCTACCTTATGATGTTGCTCATTGACGAGCGTCCAGAGGAAGTCACTGATATGGCGCGTACGGTCAATGCCGAAGTGATTGCAAGTACCTTCGATGCTCCTGCAGAGAATCACGTGAAGATTGCCGGCATCGTTCTCGAAAAGGCAAAGCGTATGGTGGAAAGTGGACATGATGTGGTCATCTTCCTAGACTCCATCACGCGTTTGGCTCGTGCCTACAACACCGTATCTCCTGCATCAGGTAAGGTGCTCTCAGGTGGTGTTGATGCCAACGCCCTCCACAAGCCCAAGCGTTTCTTCGGTGCTGCACGAAACATTGAAAACGGTGGTTCCCTGACCATCATCGCTACAGCCCTGATTGACACGGGTTCCAAGATGGATGAAGTCATCTTCGAGGAATTCAAGGGTACGGGTAACATGGAATTGCAGCTTGACCGCAGCCTTGCCAACAAGCGCGTCTTCCCAGCAGTCAACCTCACGGCATCTTCTACTCGTCGTGACGACCTGCTGCAAGACCAGACCACCCTTAACCGCATGTGGGTGCTCCGCAACCATATCGCCGATATGACCTCGATGGAAGCAATGGACTTCGTGATGAAACAAATCGAACGCACGAAGAACAACGAAGAATTCCTAATCAGTATGAATGGATAATAAAAATAGCCGCTCAATTTGACAGGGCACTGAAAAAGTCCCGTTAGGCCCTTTTTAACAATTACAGTCTGCACATAGTCAGTAAAAGATTTGGCCATGTGCAGATTTTTTTGTACCTTTACAGCATAAAAGATTATGCTT
>Ga0256407_10003239_pt1 | contig 29385 bp, 25 predicted proteins | sample RumenRJG_04DNA_FD_193489 | JGI IMG/M metagenome (GOLD analysis project Ga0256407, IMG submission 193489) | Bovine rumen microbial communities from Lethbridge, Alberta, Canada - RJG_04 | ecosystem: Host-associated > Mammals > Digestive system > Stomach > Rumen | place: Canada: Alberta...
TTACCCGTCAAGGTAGCACCATGGAACTGACTCGTCAACTTCTTATACATACCAAACAGGTAGCCTATCTCGCGGGCACCCACGCCAATATCACCGGCTGGCACGTCCATATCAGGACCTATCACCTTATATAGCTCTGTCATAAAAGCCTGACAGAACGCCATCACCTCACGATCGCTCTTACCGCGGATGCTGAAGTCAGAACCGCCTTTGCCACCACCCATGGGCAATGTGGTCAGGGCATTCTTAAAGGTCTGTTCGAAGCCCAGAAACTTCAAGATAGAGAGGTTCACCGAGGGATGGAAACGCAGTCCACCCTTATACGGGCCAATGGCACTGTTGAACTGCACACGATAGCCGATGTTCACCTGCACCTCGCCCTTGTCATCTATCCAGGGTACACGGAATGTGGTGATACGCTCCGGCTCCACGATGCGCTCCACAATCTTTGCCTTCTCGAATTCTGGATGCTGGTTATACACATCCTTGATGGATTCCAGCACTTCGCGAACAGCCTGTAAATACTCCAACTCACCTGGGTGTTTCCGTTCCAGGTTCTGCATAATTTTCTCTACTTCCATAGTCTTATGTTTAAATAGTTAACTGTATAAGGTTATTAGACGAGGCAAATTTAAGAAAAAAAACAATAGCTTCCAAGAAAAACAACAAAAAAATGTTTATCTATGCAATAATTCACAAATCGCCCTTCCTTTTCTAAAAACACTTTTTTCGACAAAAAGAGAACAACATTCAAAAAAATGTTGTATATTTGCAACCGAAATAGAACCGATGCAGAAACAGAGTTTAATGAAACATTTATCGACACGTCAGACATTGACGAGTTATGGTAATTAAGCATATACGATTATGATAACATTCCATTTTATAAAATATGGTGAATACCTTGGTACACGTCAGTTAGGCGAGAGAGTGAGCGAACAGCTATGGCCACTCATACAAGGAAACGAGAGGGTCTGCCTTGATTTTGAGGGTGTAGATGTCGTATCCAACTCCTTTGCAGATGAATGTATTGCAAAATTGTTGCTGCTTATGTCGCTTGACGAGTTAAAGCAACGCACCACTTTTCGTGGCCTTAACGACTTTGCCCGCAAGAACATAGCACTTGCATTAAAACGCAGGTTGCAAGCTGCAACTGTTGCTTGATTATAACAACAAATTAGTAACACTAAAAACTGAAATGCCTATGGGCTGAGAAATAAATCGATGCAGTAGCATCAAGGACATATAGGATTTGAACATCCACTTTTGATTCTTGTATTCCAAAATCGGCAAATTGGCGGGAAAGTAATAAAGAACGAAGACAGATAGTTCACGCCAATTGGCGTGAACTAATTATTTAATCATGTTGTGATATGCATATCATTCGAATGCATAGTAGCATTACAAGAAATTTATCATGCGTTCTTATTTGTTTGTTTGGCCATTTGACGTACAAAAAGGTAAGCAAAATAAACACGCCAAGATAAAAAACGACAATAATCTTTTGTATTTGCTCAATTATTAGTATTTTTGCAAAAGAATTTTATAACACGCTAAGGTAGCAGCAATAGACTTTTTCATGATAGAGCTAATAAAAACAGGATTTAATTTAATAAACACTCCTTTGGGGAATAGGAATTTGGATATAAGGAAGATGAGAGAAGACTTACATATAAGTCAAGCTCAATTTTCTGAGATATTGGGTATTCCTCAGTCTAGATTGTCAGGAATAGAACTTAAAAAGGACATCCCTACGCAAACTGAGATTGCCAAGATTATTCAGATAGCGGATAAAATAGCCACAGGTGAGATAAAGCCCAGGAAAAAGAAAAGATATTCAAGAGAAGTATTCGATTCATCAATAGTGGCATCAAATCCACGAAGGGGATACAGCAAGACAGCACATAACTCAGAATACCTTGGTCTTCTTCAGGATCTTCAGGCTCATTTTGAAAGCAATGACGGAAGCGGGCCAAAGGCAATTTCCTTCTTTGCCGGTTGTGGAGGCCTTTGCTATGGCATCATTGCTGCGGGCTTCAACATAGTGGCATCTAATGAGCTTGTCAATGAATACAGGGAGATTTATAAGCTGAACTTCCCCCATGCTACATTCCTTTCCAACGATATCAAGGATATTTCGGACGAAGAAATTGAAGCCTTGATGAAGGTTCATCCCGACATTGATCTTTTTGCAGGAGGTCCTCCTTGCCAAGGATTCAGCCTTGCTGGAAAAAGAGATGTCGACGACCAAAGGAACACGCTTTTCCAATACTATCTGCGAATAGCCAGTAAAGTGCGTCCCAAGGTGATTTTGATGGAAAATGTGCGACTTCTGACATCGATGAAAAATCCTGAGGGGCGACTGGTTAAGGATGAGATAATAGACACTTTTGGCAGGATTGGCTACAAAGGCCAGTTCTTTATTGTCAACGCTTCCGATTATCAGGTTGCCCAGAATCGTGAGCGCGTGCTGTTTATCGGAGTTCGTGATGACTTGGCTATGAAGCCATCCATCCCAGCCCCCCTGTGTAGTAAGTCTGGTGACTTGTTCTATCAGTTCTGTCCTAAGTTCACCTTTGGCGATGCTGTGTCAGACTTGGAATTCCTGGAATCGGGCGAATCCTCGAAATCAGACAAATACCATAAGGCGACAAATCATCCTGAGCATGTCATAAGGTGGCTCTATGATGTTCCACAAGGAAAGAGCGCACACGACAATGTTGACCCCTCCATGAGACCGCCATCAGGTTATAACACGACTTATAAGCGACAAGTATGGGACGAGCCGGGTTGTACGGTTACCACCAACTTCAACATGATTTCCGGAGGCAACAATGTTCATCCTATAGCTACTCGCGCCCTAACAATCAGGGAGGCGCTCCGACTGCAAAGTTTTCCAGACTCGTTCAAGTTAACGGGAAAGGAAGGAACTATCAGAACCGTAATAGGCAATGCCGTTCCTCCCTTATTGGCATATAAGGTTTCAAAGTATCTGATAGATACTTACAAGTTGTCTAAATCATAGAAATATCCAGCCTTTAGGTTGAATTGAAGTTGTGTGGGATGCTGTTTCTGCCCACCACGTTGCATTTGCACGACACCAAAGCGTGGTGCTTGATGCAAGATGCCTTCAGGTTCTTTGTGGCTTCCTTTCTTGACTCTGTATAAGTTATAAGCAAAGGTAGAAAACCGCTTGGAGAGTCTGAGAAACTGATCCATAGAGAAAATAGCAATTTCCTGCTCATCAATTGAGTTTGCCCTTTTAGTCTTATGAAGAATGATTTCTGGTGGGAAAGGATCATCTGTATACGCTTTTTGCAAAAGGAGTTGAGTTACCTTGTCCTGATGCTTTCTGAAAACAGATTCCCATTCAGCCTTCCCCTCTGGATCTATCTCTTCCCAGAAGAACCTTTCTGGGTTGGATTTGCGATTTGAACAATCCATGCAGTCAAGAGGTCTAAAACCTTCGTCTCCACAAAATTGCATCATGGCCTTATGTGCCTTTTCACTTAGCTTTATACCATTGTTTGTTAAAAGTGAGTAAAAGGCTGTGGCTGTTGAGAAAAACACTTGTGCGTTGGTAGGGGTCTTATTGCTACACTGTTTAACAGAAACCCCAACAACTTTCTTCACACATTCTTTATGAAGTACTAAGATTACATCACTTTTTGCATGTTTCACCGACTGGCCTTCAACGAGGACTTCCTTATCGCCATCTTCTGACGTAGCCAATTTCCCTGTAGCATAGGCTTCTACCTTATCACAAGAATCCCAGCCTAAATAAGCCAACACCTTATCAAGTAAGATGACTTCAGGCGCACCGATATGTAAAACCTTAATACGTTTATCCTTTGGTGTATATGGCATTGATAAGCTATTTAAACGCTTGGCCAGTTCGTTTTCGTAGGAATGTCCCCTTTTTCGGCCTTTTGTACCAGCATCAATTTGATGAAGCAAGGTTGAATCTGTTGTTGACTGCATAATCGTATCTATACGAAAGCCCTTTGGTTGAAAAGAAAAGAGGGCATGGAAGTTAGATTATTGGTATCAAGGCCTAGCACAGCCACTTCAGCAACAATCATACTATCCACACCCTGCTGCATGAGTGCGAATATCCGATGGTTGGCTGAACTGAAGTTTTACGAGGTGCTAATTCTGATACACAGTCGAGTCAAAGGATATTGATGTTCTGTATTTCTTTTTTCGAGTGCCTTCTATGTAATTAAAAATTAACTTATTTGTTATGTGTACATAACTATGCTGCAAAGTTAAATAATTATTTCCAAAATCCAAATATAATCACAAAAAAATCACTTTCTTTTGTAGAAAATCTGTGGGACAGGGCATTAATTCCCTTGACCAATGATGACACTATAAGTTATTATATGTCTTGGACACGAGATTGAAAGATTGTTATCAAATAAATAAAGTATGAGTCCGACGAAGCGAATCGCCGGACTCTTTTGTTTTACCACTCATAATCCTCGACATACCTGTCGAAGGCGATTCGGCTATACAAACAAATCGTCCATCGTTACTTGTTTCTGTACGATACCACTGTGTTTTCCGTATGCAACACCGTATGTCGTTACCATTGTGAGATGTACAGTTTGTTTAGCTGTAAGTGTTTCCTTCAGTGATTCGATACGGATTTGCAACTTATCAGCTTCATCTTTCTCAAATCAGTAAGTCGATTTGAGCACCTGTATGTCCGTCATTACCTTTTACTGCCCAAGCAGAAAAGGTTGACTTCACGCCTCCTATTTCCAAAGCTTTCAGAATCTGTGTAATGTGCTGCCAGCAAACATCCTCGAAAGCCACTCCACGCCACGACTTCATGATATCTGCGGTCATATGGTCAGCCATAAATGTTGTATCATTTAAGTTGGGCTCGACATACTTTAACCAGAACAAGCAGAAATTGTCTATCATACACAAAATACTACAATCGGCAAAATAAGATATGTCATATTCTGCCGAATCTAAGCATTTTTAACTACTGTCGGCAGAATATAGCACGAAACGAGCAGGTAATTTAACCTAACTTTGACCCCGATGTAAAACTTTCAGAAAATTATTGATGTAAAAGAGGGTGTATATCTTCGTCAGTTATTGATTTCCAATGACAGCATATTCAAAATTGGAGGATGATTTATGCATAAATCCGGGCAATTTATGCTTAAATTGATGACATTTATGCATAAATTCGTTGCCATATAGTCTACTATGCTCGGTAATACAGTCTATTTTGCTCAGTAATACAGTCTATTTTGCTCAGTAATCCAGTCCATATCAGTAAGTAAAATGGACTATTTTGCAATTCCAGCACCATGCTTTGACTGCTTCACTGGCACTCATTGGCAGAGCCGATGGCATCGGTATAGCAAACGGAATGAAGACGAAATGAAAAAAGAAACCAACAATTATCCATTCTGGATTATCTTTTTTGGATAACAATTTGGTGACGTAAATAAAAAGATGTATCTTTGTACGCGTAAAATTACTCTTTTGTTATGATTGACAATCCATTCATTACATACGGCTACGAGTCGGCAGCGTTTTTTTGCGACCGTAAGACAGAAACTCGGGAGTTAGTTACCATGCTAACAAACGGCAATCATGTGGCTCTGATTTCTCCACGCAGGATGGGGAAGACGGGACTGATTCGCCACAGCTTTGCACAGAAAGAAGTACGAGACCAGTACTATACATTCCTGATAGACATTTACGCTACTAAGAATTTGCAGGATATGGTTTATCGAATGGGGCAAGGCATTGTGAATCGTTTGAAATCACGTGGACAGTCGGCTGTCGACGGTTTCCTGCGTTTCGTGACATCACTACGTACTGGCATATCCTTCGATGGACAAGGCAATGCCAGCTGGAATATACGAAAGGTTTGATGGCACGACCTGGTATCTTCAGAAGGTACTCAACCAACTATTTGCGACAAGAGACAGCGTTGTCGTAAGCGATGTTGACGAGGCAGTTGAGCAAATCATCAATCAAAACGAAGAAGCCTATAAGGATGTGCTCTATCAGTTGACGGCTCGTCAGCGTGACCTGCTTGTTGCAGTCAGTCGTGAAGCTAAAGCCAAGCAGATAACAGGAATGGCTTTTGTCAAGCGCCACCATCTTTCTTCTGCCAGCAGCGTTCAGAAGTCTGCACTGGCCCTCACAGAAAAGCAATTATTGACCCATCAGCAAGGCACCTACGAAGTTTACGACAAGTTTATGTCTGAATGGCTCAGGAAATCGTAATCATAAAATAACAAACAACCTTATTTTGTAATTTTGCAACCATTATGGCAAATATACCTCAGGAATTTGATACGTTTTATCTGAAGGACGTCTCGTTTACCAATCTGATGACGCGACGCATCTTCAACGTGCTCATTGTGGCAAACCCCTACGATGCCTTCATGCTGGAGGACGACGGACGTGTGGACGAGAAGATTTTCGACGAATACACGGAACTGGGTATCCGCTACCCACCCACCTTCACACAGGTGAGTACCATAGAGGAAGCCCACCACGTGCTTGACGAAACGAACATCGACCTGGTGATCTGTATGCCTGGTACTGCCGACAATGACGCTTTTACTGTTGCCCGTGAGGTGAAGCAGATCAAGCCCAACGTACCCTGCGTGGTGCTGACGCCCTTCTCGCATGGCATCACCCGACGTATGCAGGACGAGGATATGAGTATCTTCGACTATGTGTTCAGCTGGCTGGGCAATACCAACCTCATCCTCTCTATCATCAAGTTGATTGAGGACAAGATGAACATTGAGCACGATATCGAGGAGGCTGGCGTGCAGATGATACTACTCGTAGAGGATAATATCCGCTTCTATTCTTCCGTGCTGCCCAACCTCTATAACTATATCCTGCTACAGTCGAAACGCTTTTCTACTGAGGCTCTGAACCCCCATGCTGCTGCCCAGCGCAAACGTGGGCGTCCAAAGGTGGTGCTGGCTACCAACTACGAGGAGGCGATGCAGATTTACAAGAAATACAGCGAGAACACGCTGGGCGTGATTAGCGATACGCGTTTCCCCATGAAGACCCCCGCAGGCCGACTCTCACACGTAGAGGAGGGTGACCCAGAGGCAGGCTTAAAACTACTTCGCGAGATACGCAAACACGATGAATACGTGCCTCTGATACTGGAGAGCAGTGAGATTGAGAACCGCGAGAAGGCGTGGGCTGAGGGCTTTGACTTCCTGGACAAGAACTCGAAGAAGTTCAACGTGGACTTGCGTCAGATGATTGAAGAGCATCTGGGCTTTGGCGACTTCATCTTCCGTGATCCCAACACGCGTGAAGAGGTGGCCCGCATATCAAGTTTGAAGGAGCTACAGGACAACATCTTCAAGATTCCCCACGACTCGCTGATGCACCATATCCGCCGTAACCACATGAGCCGCTGGCTCTGTGCGCGTGCCATCTTCCCCGTATCGCAGTTCCTGAAACATGTCACGTGGCATAAGTTGCAGGATGTGGATGCCCACCGACAAATCATCTTCGATGCTATTGTGCAGTACCGACGGATGAAGAACATCGGTGTGGTAGCCGTCTTCGACCGACTGAAGTTCGACCGCTATGCACACTTCGCACGTATCGGCGACGGTTCGCTGGGCGGAAAAGGTCGCGGTCTGGCTTTCCTCGACAATATCATCAAGCGCCATCCGGAGCTCAATCAGTTTCCGAACGCTACCGTTCAGATTCCCAAGACGGTGGTGCTCTGTACCGACTTCTTCGATCGTTTCATGGACGACAACAACCTATGGAGCATCGCCCTGAGCGACGCACCTGATGAGGTAATCCTACAGCACTTCCTCAAGGCGCAACTTCCCGATGACCTCATTGAGGACTTCTTCATCTTCTTTGATGCCATCAAGACACCTATCGCCGTGCGTTCCAGCTCGTTGCTCGAAGACTCCCATTACCAGCCCTTTGCCGGTATCTACTCCACATACATGATTCCCTGGCTCGATGATAAATACGCCATGCTGCGTATGCTGGCCTGTGCCATCAAGAGTGTCTACGCCAGCGTCTATTATCGCGACTCAAAGGCTTATATGACAGCTACTCAGAACGTGATAGACCAGGAGAAGATGGCTGTCATCCTGCAGGAAGTGGTGGGTCAGCGCTATGGTGACCTCTACTACCCCACCTTCTCTGGTGTGCTCCGCTCGCTCAACTATTACCCCATAGGCGACGAAACGGCAGAAGAGGGTATCGCCTCGCTGGCTTTGGGCTTAGGAAAGTATATTGTAGACGGTGGTCAGACGCTGCGCGTGAGTCCCTATCACCCCAATCAGGTACTACAAACCAGCGAGATGGAGACGGCATTAAGCGACACTCAGACCCGTTTCTATGCGCTGGATATGAGCCACGTGGGCGATGACTTCAAGGTGGACGATGGCTTCAACATTAAGAACCTGCGTGTTAAACAGGCCGATGCCGATGGGTCATTGCAATATATCGCCTCAACCTTTGACCCGATGGATCAGGTGATTCGTGACGGTATCTACGAGGGAGGACGAAAGATCATCTCGTTCTGTGGCGTACTACAACAGGGTATTTTCCCATTGCCAGAGATACTACAGTTATCTCAAAAATTTGGTTCTGAAGAGATGCGTCGCCCAGTAGAGATAGAGTTTGCATGTAATTTAGGGGCAAGGAGCGATGGGCAAGGAGCAAGAGGTGACTTCTACCTCCTACAGATCCGTCCTATCGTGGACTCGAAGCAGGTGCTTGATGAAGACCTGCAAAAGATACCTGATGAGCAATGTCTGCTACGCTCCTACAACTCTTTGGGGCACGGTATCTCTGAGGATGTCACAGACGTGGTATATGTCAAGACCGACGAGAGCTTCACGGCATCCAACAATCCCACCATTGCCAGCGAGATTGAGCGTATCAACCGCAAGTTCCTGGACGAAGGCAAGAACTACGTGCTGATAGGTCCTGGACGTTGGGGTAGTAGTGACTACTGGCTGGGCATCCCCGTGAAGTGGCCGCATATATCTGCTGCCCGTGTCATCGTGGAGGCCGGTCTGAAGAACTATCACGTAGACCCCTCGCAGGGCACCCACTTCTTCCAGAACCTCACCTCTTTCGGTGTGGGCTACTTTACCATCAACACCTATACCGGCGACGGCATCATGCAGACAGACATCCTTGACGCGATGCCTGCCATCGAGGAGACGCAGTATGTGCGGCATGTGCGCTTTGAAAAACCTCTTAAGGTGATGATGGACGGAAAGAAGCAGACGGGAGTCGTGTTGCTGCCATCGGAAGAAACAGAAGAAGAGCAAACAGCCTAAACGAAAGAGAACTTCACCGAACGGTGGTGAAGTTCTCTTTTATTGTAAAGGTCTTTTCGTAACCCTTTGTCTTGACGGTGTAGGTACTGCCTATCTTAAAAGCAGGACTACTGACGAGACTCGCACTACGTCGCATAGCAAACGGCACCTTTATCGTGTCGAGACGTTTGCCCTTTTCATCGCAGACAGATATCGGTTCATCCTTCACGACATTAAGCCCGATGAGCAATACCGTAGGCTGTTTGGCTGTGGCATTGGTAGGAACAGAGGGCATCTCACCCATGCCGCCTCCTACCGTAAAGATGGTACCGCCTTCGATGGCTAATGGGGCGAAGTCGCAATCCATACCTTCTTCAGGCGAGCCCACCTGACTCCAGGCATACACCGTGCCTCCACGAACGATGATGGCAGGATTAGTGTTCTGATTAGCATTACCACCAAAAGGCATAAAGAAACCGCCTGGTGGATTTGAGTCGACGGCATCATTGCCCGTACTTCTGGCAATGACGTTGGCACCATTGAACTCGATGGTGGCATTGGCATTGATGGCATCGTCAGGAGTCATCACATCCACATTGCCACCGTTGAACACTATACCCTGTTTACCCTCAATACCCTCAGCACCAGCGGTATTAGTCCTGACAGTCACGTTGCCGCTGTTGATTGTAATCTTTCCTTTCGATGCGATACCTTTTGTAGAGGCTACATATTTATGTTTGCCGGCAAAGCCACCGCCAAAGCCGCCCTCTATGCTATCGTTGCCGAAGGGGGGAAAGTTTCCGAAGTCAGGCATATTTCCAAAGTCTGGCATTTCTCCTCCTGGGAAGCCAGGGAATCCTGGAAAGCCGCCTTTCATCGTACTGTCGTTTGGCATGGGAAAGTTGGGGAAGCCGCCTTTCATTATACTGTCGTTAGGCATAGGGAAACCACTAAAACCGAAAGGTTTCTCGCCCAGATTATCACCCGATGTCGTCACATTAAGTGTCAGTTCCTCAATGGTAATATCCTTCTTTGTCTTGATGCCCCGACACCCATCGCCAGTCGCTATCACATTCAGGATTCCCTTACCTGAGAGTTGCAATTTATCTTTTGCCCAGATCACGGCTCCTTTATGATTAACGGTATCGTTGCAAGCCGTAACGGTAAGTGTATTCTCCGTGCCTTTACAAGCCACAATCTCCACCTTTTTCTTGTTCTTTAGGCAGATAGGTGCTCCCTCCTGACTCGTCAAATTCAGGTTGTCAAGCTTTATCTTTGCTTTTCCTGCCGTCTTCAGCGTGAGTTGCCCGTCGTTACTCTTACCTTTCACGAGCAATGTGAGTTTATGGTCTTTATATAGACTCTCAATATCCACGTTTGCACCCTGCACCTTTACCGTCACGCTATCTTTCACCGATTGTTTCACCTTCGCCTTAGACCCATTATATGTAATGGTAATATCCTCAGCATCACATACGCTGCCCATCATCAAGGCCAGCGCCCATATCAGCATCCTTTTCATTTCTCCTTATTGTTCTATTTTGGTAATATGACGTTGAGAAAGTCAAAAAGTAAAATCGACATAGAAAAATATCCTAAAGTTTTGCGCTTTCGGCTTTTTTCCTTATCTTTGCCGTCGTAATATCGAATATTACCAATACTACAATCATGAAACAAAGATTATTGATTTTTATTTTAGTTTTGCTGTCAGCAATATCGGCAAATGCATATGATGCTAAAATAGATGGCATCTATTATGATTTCAATTCCAGTACCAAGGAGGCTATAGTAACATCAGAAATCCCCATGTACGGATCATCCTACACAGGTAGTGTGACAATCCCCGAGACTGTAACCTATAATAATGTGACCTACAGCGTGACAGAAATAGGGTTCGGAGCTTTCGATATCTGCTACAGTCTGACATCGGTGACAATCCCCAACAGCGTAAAATCAATAGGTACCTATGCTTTCTATGGTTGTATTTAGAGTCCTCTAAACAACCATAAACAATGAAAAACACATAGAGATAAACCTCTGTATATCAACTACTTTTAGATTTTAACACTTCGGACTTGCTTTTTGGTGGTTCTCAAAAATCCGCTTACCTTTGCAACGCATTTCTACCGCGGAGAATTTTGAGGGCTTTTATTTTGCCATCTCGTGGACAGGGTTGACAAAGGTTAACAAGAGTGTACAACAGTTGACAGAAGGACGAGAGGGAAAAGAGCAAGGAAGTGACCTCATTTGAAAGACGCAACATCGTGGAATGAGTTGACAAGGATTGTCAATGATTGACGAAAGTTCACTCCGTGGCGGTTTGCAAGAAATTGATTGTAAAACCACATAAAAAGGAATCAAATGAGAAAGACAAGAAAATGTGCCTTCTGCGGTAAGGAGTTCACTTGTAACAGTGGCTCGCAGAGGTATTGTTCGGAACATTGTGCCGAGGCGGCAAAGGCTCAGCGCAAGAAGAAGCAACAGGACTTTTTGAAGGCAGTCCAGCCAGTTATAGACATCGCCAGCCAGGAGTATCTTACATTCTCCAAGGCTGCAATCCTCATGGGATGCTCCCGACAGTACGTTTACAAGTTGGTAAACGAGGGTAAACTTCCTGCATCACGAATCAGCAGCCGGATGGCATTCATCCGTAAGGCAGACATTGAAAAGATGCTTGCAGGAAATCCTTATTCATAGAGTGTTGCCAGGCACTCCAACTAACAAACCGTGCAAAACTTTTTCTTCCCTTTCGTCGAGAAAAGTTAATAACCATCAGCGGCAAGGTTGACACCATCAACGAGCATATTGACCAAGTCATGGAAGATGCACCCACAAAGTTGAAGGTGACCGTAACAGTATGCGATACTGACTGGCAGAAGATGCAAGAACTTCATGCCCAATGGATGGAACAAGAGAAACAGATGCTTGCCGACCAACACAAACAGCAGGAAGTACTATGGCAGAAGCAGAGCTACAGACTTACGGAGATTGTGAGGAATAACGAAGGTGTCTGGCTGTCGGCAAAAATATTCTATATAGTCAGCTCTCTTTCCATCCTGTCAATCATTACGATTGTATTGGAGATTGCCTTCTATGTGTATTTCCACTGGATTACATGATGCAGGCTTTGCTTTCTTGTAGTCCATTCTTGTAGCGCACGACCTTGATGTAAATGCCGTTCTGCGGTTTTAGAGTCTTAATTCCGCTGATAGTGTAATAGTTGATGCTCTCGATTTCGTTAGGCTGGGATGGAGAAATGACCGAATCTTGAACGATGTTTACTGCACTGTCGTAGGTTGTTGGCGTGTTGTGATTTCCTATTGTAGGATGGTATAACATCCAGATGTTGCTTCCTCCGTCAGGGTATCTGCCTATTGTTTCTTTCGAAGAATGTGAGTGGTAACGTATAGAATCTTTCCACTTCCCGTCGGCTGATTGCAGTATCAAGGTGCTGTTATCTGCGTTCTTCAGTTTGAAGGGCAAGTGCAGTTGAGTTAATGACGGCTTTCCGTCACACCATATAAGCAGATGCTCGTTTGGCTGTATGATGGTGCTTGCTTCGCCTGAATTGTCGATTTGATATTTTGTCGGATTGTTCTCTTCGTCACTAAAGAACCATTGGGCTACATCAACAGGTTCCTGCCCTCGGTTATACAGTTCAATCCAATCGGCTCGCTTTCCGTAGTCGTTCACATAAATGTCATTCGCCGCACAGACTTCATTGATACAGATGGCTGACAGGTGCTCGTCAGCTATTCGTTCATATACAGCTGTATATGTGCCGTCACTTGATATCCGACATTCTTTTTCGTGGCTCAACCATCTATTATGTTGGTCGCGCCACCCGATGAAACGATAGCCATCGGCTACGTCTGTACTCACGGTCATTCCTCCAAACAGCACGCCTGAGAACTTACTGAAAGGCACATCCACACCATCAATCTGAATTCTTGCGTAAGCGCAGTTGGTAGATAAGTTCACATTGAGGCTGTCGGAGAACCCATATGAGTTCATCAGAGATTTGATGCGAGCTTCCCTATGACTTTTCTCCCACATTGTTTCCTGTAACTTGCGGTATGTACCTGTTGTATAGCGATTGTCAAGTGCCAAGGCGTTCTTCACTAATGCACATATACTGTCAGCAATATGTTGGCATCTCTCCTGTGTATATATGCTGCCATGCAGAATGCAGTATGCCGCCACAAACTGCTTGCGGAAAGCCTTGCTCTGCTTCAGATTGCGGTATAGATAAATGATGTCATTGGCATCCAGATCTTCCACGTTATTCGTATTTTCCCATGTCAAGTCCATGTCGAAGAACACGAAGTGGAATTTTCCGTCATCCTGAGAACGGTAGCCCTTTACATTGTTGTCCGTCAGCACCCAGTCGCTGGTGCCTGCATAACAGACCGTTGCCATATATCGGGCAAATTCATCGGTATCTAAAAGATTCCGAACTTGTTCATACCCTTCATCGTTATCAGCATTATACGAAAGTTGTATCATGCGGTCAAACGCTTCGCGTGTGCCGCTCTTTTGATGGTAGAGATGACTGCTATATTCAAAAGAGTCCATCTCGTCATCGTCGTAGCCGTAGTTGGCCGCACCGTGGAAACGGTTGCTTGGCTCACGTACATTCATCATAGCCAAATACTTGCCGTTGATGAATACATGGACAGGCTGATATTCTTGTGCATCCACATAGAAGCCGCTTGTCGTTAGCACCTGTTGGGTGATGGCATCCTTTATACGAGATCCGCCATCCATTCTGTTGTTGTTCCCTCCGTTGCGAATCATCAGTTGCTGATACTCACAGTATGGCTTGGCGGCAAAAGGGGATTGGGGAAAATGGCCGTTACCGTCATACAGCTTCTTGGCTGTAAGTTTGAACGATGCAGGCTTAAAGTGTCGGCTCCATCCGCCTGCCACTTCAAAGTTCGTTTCCTGATTGATGACCATATTGCCGTCTGCCGTCAGATATTCAAAGTTGACGGGACGCACCCAGTCCATGTTAAGGTTTGACTTTCCCATTGAGCCATGTCCCGTTATGCCGTTCTTGCCATCTACATAGCAGCCAATCATGTTGTCGTAGAGATTGCGTGGGTCTGTGGTGACAGCGACGATAGGCAAATAGTAGTTCTTGTCCTTGTATATATATGTGCGTGTGACCACACCACTTGGGAGTTTGTCATCAGAAAACAATCTCAGGCGCAAAACTGTGGTTTGCGAAATTGGGAAAAGTCCGTCGGTGCTTGTCTTGCCGTTCGTGAGTGTCGGAGTGCTACCGTCTGTTGTGTAGCGGAGAGTCGTTCCAGAAGGAATCTGCACATGTACGTCGAATCCAGAAGTGAAGAGCCTTGAATCGCAATCAATCTCTGGAACTGGCAAACACTCCTGATCATAATGACCTGCATTAGGCGCACCTGGAGTTGGCAAACCACAATACTGCCATTCGTCAGCTTCCAAACTTACCCTTGCATAGCTGCAACGCGGTACGGAGGCAGGATAAGTTATGGATAAATCCACATCCATGCCATTTCTTGACAGATACAGCGTGCCACCTTTTCTGTCTAGTTTGAATCTGACTTGCTTTGTCGCATCGGTACCATATTCACCATCGGCAGCGTTATGATCAAAGAAAACGCACTGATAACATCCGGGCTTTAGCATACCATAGCCTGACAGACGATGTTTCGTCAGAAATTCCGAATCATCGCTTATATACCAGCCATCCAACGATACACTCGTAGCGTTCGGATTGTATAACTCAACCCAACCGCCATAATTATTCGAGTAATCAATCGTTTGGTCGATGTTTGCGACACAAACTTCAGTGAATAGCAGAGTGTTTTGTGCATTCAAGCCCAAAACCAATGCGAAGACAGAGGCAACGCATAATACTCTTTTCGTAAAGTTATTGTGCATATACTTTCTGTCCATCCCGTATATAAACCCCTTTGGCTGGTTGTGACAATAATCTTCGACCTTGTAAATCATAGACGCATCTTGTTGGTTGAAGTGTTGTACCGACACTCCTAATGCCTGTGGTGTATTCGTTGTCATCAATATGTACAACATATTTGCCGCTCGCAGGTGTCGGAAGTTCATTGAAAGTAATAATATCTCTTCTTAGTGCAGAGTTTCCCATGTCAATATGTGGTTCCAATTCCCAACTATATATCTTGTAGATATTGTCTCCATTCTGATAAAAGCAGATGTAATCGCGATGTTCATACCACAATTGGACATCCTCGATTATCAACTGTCCGTTATTATATGTACATACTGTGTATGGCATGACTGAAGCCTCGAAAGCTCCATCCAGCCATCCAGTATCATGGCCGAATATCGGGCCAGTGCAGATTTCGCATGCAAGATACTCACCCATAGCGTATTCCATCCACAGCGTTTGTGAACATTCCACATTCTCCATACTGCTAATCATGAAAAGATTAGTGAATGAGCCGAAATCTTCTAACCATTTGTCCGTGAGTTTGCCATTAAGTGTCCTTGCTGTCAATAGTCTTTTTGATACACTTTCTCCCTTGCCACAAAAAGAGATATTTACAAGCGTATCTTTGACGGATTCAATCTCCCATTCCATGTCATTGTATGTTGTGAAATGATCACCTTCAGATAAATTGAAGTCAAAGGCGAGGGTCTCTTCCTGCTTCTCGAAATCATAGACGAACATTTTTTTGTCTGTCCATCTGTAACCATACTGTAGCTTGACGGGATTATAAGCTTCACCTCTGATACGATAGCTATCATCAAAGATACGATTATACACAATCCCGTTCTCAGCTGTTTCTTGGGCACTATGATACTCCACAACAGTTGGAATGTCTTGTCCCTTTTCAACAAATGCCATCGCCCAATTGTGTTGAGCGCATAGTTCTGACGAAGTCGCAGAAAGCAGAGTGACTGCTAAAATTTGAAATAGTCTTTTCATCTTATGATTGTTTTTGAGTTTGACGGAGTAAATACCATGCTGATGTAGTATAGAAGTTGCGAAGATATGGAATGTTGGCAAAGAAAGTCCACTGGCGGCGAGGATTTATGTGGAACTTCTGCTTGTAGTGTGGGTTGATGAGCCAAAGGGTGCGCTTGCAAATGGTATAACCGACCTCGGGAACCAGTCGTTCAAAGCTCTCTACAGTCATCCGCGAGACTCGTATGCTCATCAGTTCGTCGATGTTACTTGCCGTGGCTCCGCTTGTCTTCAACAGGACTTTGTAGAGCGGCTTTGGCAGCAGATGAATGAAAGGCAGTTTGGAGGCCAGACCAACGCTTATTTGCTGATGGCCTCCAAATGGGTTCTGCCAGGCAGGAAAACCAAAGAAAGCGATGCCATCTTGTTTGAGGAAGTGTTTGATGTGAAGAAGAAAATCTCGTTTGTTGGATGGTTCAATGTGTTCTATCACATCGTGAACAAGTACGAGGTCGTAGCGTTCATCCTCCGTCTTTGGCTCTTCTGAAAGGAGAAAATTTTGACAAATAAACGTGCCTTGCTGATGGCATTCTGTGAAGAAAGTCTGTGCTTCATTGATTCGACTTTGACAGATGTCTATTCCAGTCACTTGACAACCCTTTTCTGCGAAGGGAAGCAGATTGCCGCCCTCGCCACAACCTATTTCCAGCACACGGGTGTCTGGCGTTAGTTTGATGTATGTATTCAGATATTCCATGTAGAATGTCTGGGCTGTGTTTGCCAATTCGCAGAAGTATTGTTTGCGGTTCAAATGTCGTTGCTGCATCGTCTTTTCTTGTTTTGCGTCTCTATAGAGATAGATACCACAAAGCAAGAAAAGACTGCATGATTTCGGAAGGGAAATTACCATGTGATGCGGATTCCTATTGGCAAGGAGAACGTGAACGGATGCTCCGTTCGGTAGGTCTCGATGTCGCTGCCTGTCGGGATGTAGTATTGCAGACTTGGCTCTGCAAAGAATCCAATGTTAGGTGTGAGGTTGTACTGCAAGCCGAGACCTGTACCTACAGACCATTGCAGCGGAGCGTGGAGTGTGGACTTCTCTTCCAGTTCCTTCATTCCGTTCACGAAATAGCCTGTGCTGAGCGGTGCATAGACTGGTATCTCCAACTTCGCGCCAAGACTTCCGTAGAGACTCCATCGCCTTACATTATATATATTATAGGAACCTTTCAGCGGTATTCCGAGGTAGTGGATAGTCTGCTGCTCACGGATGGCGTTCCCGTCTGTGCCTATCTCGAACTCAGACCAGAGACGGCTGTAGCTCAGGCCTGTCTCTAAACCAAAGCGGTTATTCAGTTTGTACTTCAGAGCCAAGGAGAAGGTGACGGGCATGTAATGGTGAGTCTTACGCTCAATCTTATCCGTGCCAGGCTGAGCGGCATTGTTTTGGGCTATCTTCAGCAAGATTTGGTACGTCTTATAGTCAATGTCAAGGGTTCCGCTCTGTAATGCTTCGGCATAGTCGCTCCATTTGTCGAAAGAGCGGATAGGTGGAACTTCGCTTATTATATCCGTCATCTCCTTTTCTGTGAAAATAAACGGACGGTTAGCATTCTGTTCACCCATACTACCTGTGTATGCCAAATCTACAGACCACTTCTGTCTATCCTTAATCTCTGTGGACTTTTCCGGGAACAGGTCTGCTATATTTATATCTTTGTCTGGACGCAAGTCGGGCAGTGGCTTGTTGTTGTGTAAGATGGTCGTAGTGTCGGTACTCTCTGTTTCTTCGCCGGTATGTTGGAGCGTGTCAGCAGGAGTAAGACTATCTACTGGAACATCTTTGACAGGAGCAATGGCTATTTGCTGTGTCGCAATTATTGGAATGGCAGGAGTTCCTTGCCCTATCGTCGGAGTACCTTCATCATCATGCTTTGTATCAGGCGTAGTCTGTTCTTGTTTTGTTACTATTGGTTGCGGCACGTCAGTGGTCTTTCCCGTTTTATAAAGATATATGGCCAAAGGCAACAGAAGTGGCATGAGCCACAACAGCCAATACTGTGCAAGTAACTTCTGCAACATTTTCTTTGCCCGTGACAGTTGTGACGATGAAGAATGGGCTGCAATTCCAAGGATTTCGGCAATTTCCTTATGCGACATTCCTTGGATGACCGCCAACTTGAACACCTGTCCATAGCCTTTGGGCAGCGCATCTACAGCCGTCATCAGTTCTTCCATAGTTGGTAACGGCTTGTCTTCTGTTGGAATAGGTTCTTGTGGAAGTTCTTCTTCTGAGAGAGTGGAAAGCGAAAGCATTGCGGGATCATGATGCCGCTGCATATAGCGTCGGGCAACATTGGTTGTAATACTTGTCAGCCATGCCTCAAAACGTTGTGGATTATGCAGTTGGTCCATCTTGGCAAAGGCCAATAGAAATGCATCATGTGCTAATTCCTCCGCTACTTGACGATTGTCTACGATGCGTTGGCATATCCCCGTCATACGTCGGTGATACGCCCTATATAGGCTTCCAAAAGCAGCCTCATCGCCCTGTCGCCCTCGCTCTATGAGTTGGATTTCATCCTTCATTTTTCCCGTTCGGCAGAGTAAACGCGTTTGCTCTGCTCTCACTTAATCAAAACGTTGTTCTATATCCATCGAAAACATTCTGCCTCTATTGACATAGATACCACTTTTCCAAAAAGACTGCACGGGAATTACAACTTTTTTTCAAACATGGGTCACTTTATGTCTTTTAAGCAACCAAATAGCAGTTATATCGCTCATCTCTTCGTGTTCCCGTTCTCCTGCATCAAGAATTTCCGAATCTTTTCTTTGCTTGGCAATTGTAACTCATATCGGGCAACAAATAGTTGGGGGTCTGTGAATGGAGTAAGATATTCCACCATTTCCTGTCCATACTCTGTACATAGGAGCAGGCCAACAGGTGGATTGTCGTCGGGTTGCATATAGTGTTTGCGATAATACTCAATGTACATATTGAGTTGTGCAACATCTGCATAGTCCAGCCTATGGGCTTTGAGTTCCACGATGCAATGGCATTTCAAAATGCGATGATAAAACACCAAATCTGCCTTGTAATAACGGTCGTCTATCAATAACCTCTTCTGCTCTTCTTCAAGGCAGAACCCCATGCCCAATTCCATGATGAAATCTTTCAGATGGCCTACGATTGCTGCTTCCAAATCACCCTCATCTATTGCATCTTTGGAAGAAAGCCCCAAGAATTCAAAGTAATAAGGGGATTTGACATCCTGCTCAAAGGTTGGTCGCTCGGCTGTTCCATTTATCTTTTTGCTGAGCAATTCAGGCTTCTTACTCCACCCACTGCGGACATAGTAATTGGTGTCTATCTGTCGTTGTAATTCTCTTACGCTCCAAGGTCCACGCATTGCCTCAATAGCATAAAATGCTCGCTGCATGGAATCTTCGACATGAAGAAGTTGAACAATATGTGTGAAAGAAAGTCGGTCGAATAAAGCCTGTGGAACAATTTTTACACTCCCATCAGACAAACTCATAGCAAAGCCATCGGGAGAAATCCCTGTAACTATCAACGAATCTTGTGTCTCTGCAAATTTAGCAGTCAGCGACTGCTGTTTTCCTTCGTCTTGTAATTCAGCAATCAGTGACTGCTGAATCTGTGGGGGAAGAAATGTTATTGGGGAGGACTTCACCGTTTCCCCACCAAAACGTTCAAAAAGATAGTTTGCGATAGTGGGACGCAATTCTGGATAAAGCGTGTAAAACAGACGGTAGCTGCGTAAGTTTGTGGCACTATAACTTTTACCACCTAATCTCTTTGAGAGATTCTGGAGAAGATTGTCGCCATATTTGGCCCTATCATTTCCGTGCTGCTCATATTCCACTATATAATAGCCTGTCAACCATGCCTTTGTTGTTATGTTGCGGTTGATGACAACACGAGCATCTTGTTGTAATGCCTCGCCTATACTCTTTATCTGAGAAACTAACGTCTCGAAGTTTTCTGAAAACTGGTTTGTCGAATGCTTGATGATGTCTGCCATACGTTTAATCCTTTCCTGTGATAAGTTCCCGTTTATCAATGTCAAGTAACGTTGCTATCTTGTCTAATGTATATAGGTCTGGCTGAGACACATTGGTACACCACTTGCTCACAGTAGCAGGGTTCTTGCCCAATTCCTCTGCGAGCCACTTAGCCGTTCGCTTCTTTTCAACGAGTACAACTTTGATACGATTCAAATCTTTCATTTGCAAATCTCTTTAATTTGAACGCAAAGATACACAAAATAATCGGCAACATAAGAACATTCATTCAAAAATGGCACTAACGAATGTGTTTTTTGAGATTATTAAGAGATTTTGTGTCTTGTAAGCTTAAAGAGAACGTAACCAGCCAAGGTTATTCCTTGCAAGCATAACTTACCATACAAAATCTGCACACTTCCTTCATTTTTATGGTTTACAAAAGTTAAATACGTTAATTCTTCATCATTTCCCCCATCTATAGAATCTGCGTCACCACTTTTCTACCGTTTTAATCAAAATATATTGGTACACAGCGAGTTGCAAATACTCTAGTTTGAACTGTTTGATGAGAATTCACCCCTCCCTTCTGCTACGCTCCATGTGCCAGCAGTTTCCTTAGAGGTTTATAAGGAAATATCACCATGGAATGAATTCGGTAAAATTGTGGCTTTGACAGATGAAGAGACTGCGGTTAAAGGCATTAAAAACACACAGCAGGATGCAGACGGACTGCCCGACGGCAAGTACATGAAGAATGGCAAATTCATCATTATTAAGGAGGGTAAGAAATACAACGCAGCCGGCAGCTATCACGAATAACTTTTTCATCAGAATCTGTCCACATACCACTCATAATACTCTACTCATCTATCGAAGACAAAATTCCCATATATCGAAAAATACAAAAGAAAAAGCCCATTATTTGTTTCTATCAAGATGCTGCAATATGCGCTGGGCGCCACTATTGCCTTGCTGCGATGCTTGTTTCAGCCAGTGAATGGCAGTGACTGTGTCATTTTGTTGCAGGCAGAGGATGCCTATGTTCAGCTGTGCCGTAGCGTGTCCTTTCTGTGCGGCCCGCATGTACCAGTAGCTGGCAGAGTCGGCATCTTGCCGCAAGCCTTTGCCTGCATGATATAGCCACCCCAAATTCAGTTGTGCCAAGGTGTTGTCCTGCCGTGCTGCCAACAGGAACCAGCGGGCGGCTTCCCCAAAGTCCTGCCTGATGCCCTGTCCGTCCTTATACATCACCCCAAGGTTGTTCTGCGCTTCGCTCACACCTTGTTCTGCCGCTTTCTGATACCAGAAAGCCGCTTCTGGGAAGTCATCTTCCTTGTCGAATGCCAGGGCCACTTTCATCTGTGACGCAGCATCCCCTTGCTCCGCCAACGCCATCACGTCCTCGTCCACGGAGACAGGGATGTGCTTGCATCCGAAGAGCAACAGGAGGAACAGACCAAAACAAAGTCTCATATTTCTCTTCATTAATTGCTTTGCAAATATATAACAAAAAAGTCTATCATCCAAATTTTGGCACAAATAATGCAGAGAATCACAATTGATATTTGTATTCTATAAAGTCAAAGTCAAACCCACAAGGCCATGAAAACATAATTTTTCTAAAATCAATAGCGGTTTAGGAAAAAAATGCGTACCTTTGCACATTCAATATAATAAGGTATTAGATAAATGTCGTGCATACTACATATAGAGACCAGCACCGCAGTGTGCTCGGTGGCCGTTTCTGAGGATTCCCACGTGATTTTCCAACAGGAAGACCACAGTGGACCGAACCATGCAGAGCGGCTGGGATCGATGGTTGACGAGGCCCTCTCGTTTACAGATAATCATGCTATTCCCTTTGATGCCGTCGCCGTGAGTTGCGGTCCTGGCTCCTATACTGGATTGCGCATCGGTGTGTCGATGGCAAAGGGCATCTGCTATGGCAGGAATCTGAAGCTCATTGCCGTTCCAACATTGGAGTTGATGTGCGTCCCCGTGCTTTTAAGAGAAATGGTGGAAGACGATGCCCTGCTCTGCCCGATGATTGATGCCCGCCGCATGGAGGTCTATGCAGGCGTTTTCGACCGTGCGCTCCATGAGGTTCGTCCCATTGGTGCCGATGTGGTCGATGCCGAGACCTACAAGCAATGGCTCGACGAGCGTCCTGTTTACTTCTTCGGCAACGGAGCCGCCAAGTGTATGGCGGCCATCAACCATCCCAATGCCCATCTGATAGAAGGTATTGAGCCTTTAGCAAAATGGATGCAGCCGCTGGCCGAGCGCCGACTACTGAACGAGCAGACAGAGGACGTGGCCTATTTCGAGCCTTTCTATCTGAAGGACTATGTAGCAAAGATGCCGCGCAAACTGATTTAAACTATGAACATACAAGGATTGGACTACAACACACAACGCGAGCCGTTGCTGATGCCAGAATATGGCCGCGAGATTCAGCGCATGATAGACCATGCCATCACACTGCCCGACAAGGCCGAGCGACTGCGCTGCGCTAAGTCTATCGTCAAGCTGATGGCGAACAAGGTTCCCCAGATTCGCGACAACAGCGGCTACGAGCAGACACTTTGGGACCATCTGTATCTGATGAGCCACAAGCAATTGGATATCGACTGGCCCTTCGACATTAGTGAGGCCGAGAAATTCCACAACAAGCCTCAACCCATGCCGTTGCCACAAGGAGATATTCGCCTGCGTCACTACGGACGACTGGTCAGCGAGATGCTCAACAAGATCAAGGAGATGCCGGAAGGTGCCGAGCGTGAAGAGTTGATTCGCCTGACGGCTAATCAAATGAAGCGCGACCTGATCCAGTGGGGACACGGTTCTATTGACGACGAGAAGGTGGCTGACGACATAGCCCGCATGACCGACGGTGCTGTACAGTTGGACCTGAGCCACTTCACGTTCGAGCGTATCAATTTGAACGACACGCCTGCAAAGCGTTCATCTGGCAAAAAGAAGAAATAATGGCATCATTCTTTATTGAGGGAGGACATCCCCTGAGCGGAACCATCACACCACAAGGTGCCAAGAATGAAGCCTTGCAGGTGATTTGTGCCACGCTGCTGACAAGCGAGCAGGTGACTATCCATAACATTCCGCGCATCCGCGATGTGATGAACCTCATCCAGCTGCTGAAGGACATCGGGGTAAAAGTAAGCGACGAAGGCAACACCTTTACCTTTCAGGCCGACGAGCTGAATCTGAACTATCTGGAGAGCGATGAGTTTGTACATAAATGCTCACAATTGCGCGGCTCGGTGATGATGATTGGTCCGCTGCTGGCTCGCATGGGGAAAGCCATTATCGCAAAACCTGGCGGCGACAAGATAGGACGACGCCGACTGGACACCCACTTCCTGGGCTTTGAACGGCTGGGCGCACAGTTCCATCACTTGGCAGAACGTGATGTCTATGAGATATCAGCAGAAAAGCTTAGGGGACAGTATATGCTACTCGATGAAGCTTCAGTGACCGGTACTGCCAATATTGTGATGGCTGCCGTGATGGCAAAAGGCACGACAACCATCTACAATGCTGCCTGTGAGCCATACCTCCAGCAGCTCTGTAAGATGCTGAACCAGATGGGGGCGCGCATCAGCGGCATCGCATCGAACCTGTTGACCATTGAGGGTGTCGAACAATTGAACGGCACGGAGCATACCATCCTGCCTGACATGATTGAGGTGGGCTCGTTTATCGGTATGGCAGCCATGGTGGGCGACGGCATCCGCATCAAGGATGTCTCCATCAAAGATCTGGGCATCATCCCCAACACCTTCCGCCGTATGGGTATCAAAGTGAAGGAAGAGGGCGACGACCTATTTATCCCCCATATGCGTCATTACGAGATACAGTCGTTTATCGACGGTACTATCATGACACTGGCCGATGCACCTTGGCCCGGACTGACCCCCGACTTGCTGTCGGTGCTCATCACTGTAGCCACACAGGCCCGCGGTTCGGTGCTGGTTCATCAGAAGATGTTCGAGAGCCGACTCTTTTTCGTCGACAAGCTCATCGATATGGGTGCACAGATTATCCTTTGCGACCCCCATCGTGCCGTAGTGGTAGGTCACGACCGCAAGGTGCAGTTGCGAGGCGGACGTATGTCGAGTCCCGATATACGTGCCGGTATCGCCCTGCTGATTGCAGCTATGAGTGCAAAGGGTACTAGTCGCATCGACAATATCGAACAGATAGATCGAGGCTACGAGGACATCGAAGGTCGATTGAATGCTCTTGGTGCCAAAATTAGAAGGGAAAAGTGAATAGTGAAAAGTGAATAATTTGCTACCGCTGCTGTAAATGATTAAGAAGGAAGACGTATACAAGATAGGCCGAATAGGAAAGGCGCACGGCGTGAAGGGAGAGGTGACTTTCAACTTCAATGATGATGTATTTGACCGTGTGGATGCCGAATATCTCATCTTAGAGGTTGACGGTATCCTGGTACCTTTCTTCATGGAGGAATACCGTTTCCGATCAGACAGCACTGCCTTGGTGAAGTTCGAGGATATTGACACACAGGACCGTGCTCGCGAGCTGACCAACTGCGATGTCTATTTCCCTCGCGAGCTGTCGGATAATGATGAAGAGGAAATCTCGTGGTCGTTCCTCGTAGGCTTCAGCATCGTTGATGCCCAAAGCGGAAAGAACGTAGGTACTATCGCCAGCATTGACGACAACACAATGAATATTCTGTTCGAACTGGAAGACGGCACGCTGATTCCTGCATCGGAAGAATTGATTAGAGATATTGATAAAGATAACAAAACAATTACAATAGCCCTTCCTGAGGGTATCTTGGAATTATGAAAAAACAAATAGCTATTCTCGGTTCTACGGGAAGCATTGGCACACAGGCACTCGAAGTCATCGAGGAACATAGCGACCTGTATGAGGTCTACTGTCTGACTGCCAATAACAAGGTGGAACTGCTGGCTGAGCAGGCTCATAAGTTCAAGCCCGCAGCCATCGTCATTGCCAACGAGGCTCGCTACGATGAGCTGAAAACACTGATGAGCGATATGCCCGACGTGAAAGTGTATGCCGGAGCACGCGCCCTTGACGAGATTGTAGAGTCTGGTCCCATCGACATGGTGCTGACGGCTATGGTGGGCTTTGCAGGTCTCTCGCCCACTATCCACGCCATCAAGGCGAAGAAGACCATCTGTCTGGCCAACAAAGAGACGCTGGTGGTGGCTGGTGAACTCATCTGTCAGTTGGCCATGGAGAACCGTTGCTCTATCTTGCCTGTAGACAGTGAACATTCTGCCATCTTCCAGTCGTTGGTTGGCGAGGACGAGAACCCCATCGACAAGATTCTGCTCACAGCATCGGGTGGCCCGTTCCGCACCAAGACCATGGAGGAGATTGCCCATGTTACCAAGGCCGATGCCCTGCGTCACCCCACATGGGACATGGGTGCAAAGATTACCATCGACTCGGCTTCGATGATGAACAAAGGCTTCGAGGTGATTGAGGCGAAATGGCTCTTCGGCGTTGATGCCAAACAGATTCAAGTGTTGGTACATCCACAGAGCATCGTTCATAGTGCCGTGCAGTTTATGGACGGTAGCGTGAAAGCCCAACTCGGCGTCCCCGATATGCGTCTGCCTATCCAGTATGCCTTCTCGTTTCCCAAGCGATTGCCACTGAGTGGTGAACGCCTGGATCTCTTTGCTGCCCAGCATCTGGATTTCTTCGAGCCCGACCTTAAAAAGTTCCGTTGCTTAGCTATGGCCTACGAGGCACTGAACCAAGGCGGCAATATGCCTTGTATCGTCAATGCAGCCAACGAGATTGTGAACCGTGCCTTCTTAGAGGACCGTTGCGGATTCCTGCAGATGGGCGACATCATCGAAAAGACTATGCAGCGTGCCACCTTCATCCAGAAGCCCACTTACGAGGACTATCTGCAGAGTGATGCCGAGGCAAGGCGAATTGCCAGTTCAATGCTTAATGCTTAATGCATCATGCATAATTGGCTGAACAATAATATTAAGAATTAAGAATTGAAATCATGGAAATATTTCTGATAAAAGCACTGCAGTTCATGTTGGCAATCAGCCTGCTGGTACTGCTTCATGAACTGGGACACTTTACGTTTGCCAAACTCTTTAAGGTAAGGGTCAGCAGGTTCTATCTCTTCTTCAACCCCAAATTCCACATCGTCAGCACCTACGACTCTTGGGTACGCCGATTGTTGAGACTGAAGCCCGAGGTAGTTCCCACTAAAGAGGAAGAAGAGACCGACAAAGACGGTAAGGTTACCAAGAAAATCAAGAAGGAATATGTTGGTACGGAATACGGAATTGGCTGGTTGCCACTGGGTGGCTATTGTGCCATCGACGGTATGATTGACGAGACCAACCAGAAACTCTCTGAGATAGCCCAGCCCTGGGAGTTCCGTACAAAGCCTGTATGGCAGCGTCTGCTCATCATGGTGGGTGGGGTATTTGTCAATTTCCTGCTGGCACTGTTCATCTATTCCATGGTACTCTTCACTTGGGGCGAGACCTATACCCCGCTGCAGAGCATGACACAGGGTATGGAGTTCAACGAGGAAGCGAAGGCCTTAGGCTTCCAGGACGGCGACATTCTGATATCCACCAACGAGAAAGACTTCAAGAAGGCCGATGCCAATATGTATCGTATGATCTGCAATGCAGAAGAGGTACATGTGATGCGCCAAGGAAAGCCTGTCACCATACAGATGCCCGAGGGACTTAGCCTGGTGGAAATGGCACAAACCGTACCGGCCTTTGTACGTCCATTCTATCCAGCTGAGATAGACAGTGTCATTCCCGGCACACCAGCAGAAAGCATCGGTTTAAAGAAAGGCGACAAGATTCTGGCAGCCAACAATAAGGAGGTGAAATCGTTCTACGGATTTACTGACGAACTGACCCGCATGAACGATGTACTGGTATCAGCAAAGACTACAGAAGATAGCTTGAAAGCTTTGCAGTTGACATTGGTTTACCAGCGTGGCGAGGTGATTGACACCGTCAACACCACACTGACAAAAGACCTGAAACTGGGCTTTGCACCAAAACAGATTTATGAACCCACAACTTTCGAGTACGGCTTCCTTGAGAGTTTCCCCGCTGGCATCGCCTATGGCTGGAACACGTTGAGCAGCTACGTAAGCGACTTGAAATACCTCTTCTCAAGCGACGGTGTAAAACAGTTGGGCGGCTTCGGAGCCATCGGCAGCCTGTTCCCCTCAGCATGGGACTGGCATCAGTTCTGGCTGATGACGGCTTTCCTCAGCATCATCCTGGCATTCATGAACATCCTGCCTATCCCAGCATTGGACGGTGGACACGTGCTGTTCCTGCTCTATGAGATGATTACCCGTAAGAAGCCTTCCGAGGACTTCCTCATCAAGGCTGAGTATATCGGTTTTGGTGCGCTCATTCTACTGATGGTAGTAGCCAATCTGAACGATATCCTACGAGCTTTCCACCTTATGTAATAGGCTTTACACGCTGTAACGTCCGTAAGGAGAAATAGAAGCATAAGAAAACGATATACAACAAACATACCTGAAGAACAGACGGATGCAAACCGTCGATACTGGCACAAGGCATTTGGGACATCCACCCAAGTGCCTTGTTTAGTAATCCCACCACACAAAGCAAGGCAGGAGCCAACGATGGAACCACCACAACAAGCAAGGCACCATAAAGAATAATCGTGGCAGCAGGTATGACGAGGAAATTAGTCAGCAGGAAATAAGTGGAGAAACGTCCGAAATGATAGGCTATGAGTGGAGCCACGCCTATCTGTGCAGCCACAGACACCCCCACCATATTATATATATAACGCACAAGAGAATGCTTCACCAGATAGTTATCAGGGAAGAAGCTCTCAAACAAAGGCATCAATAGTAGGATAGCGAGAACGGCAGAGAACGACAGTTGGAAGCCAATATCATAAAGTGACTCAGGACTGACTATCAACATCACAATAGCCGTGAAGCACAACAGATTGACAGGCGAACGATGACGACCTGACACTGAAAAGAGAGCGTAGATGCTGATCATCGTAGCCGAACGGACTACACTGGTGGACAAGCCCGTCAGAAAAGCATAGGCCCAGAGACTCAGGATGATGGCAACCTGCGAGAGCCAGAAATGCCGTCGCCCAAACGTCAGACGGAAAAGCAAGAGATAGATGACACCCAGATGCAAGCCGCTGAGTGCCAGGATATGCGAGGCTCCTGTTACGGAATACTTCTCTCTCAAATCTTTTGTCAATGCCGACTTATCACCCAGCGTCATAGCAGCCAGCACAGCATATTGTTCGTCATCTGCCCCCTGCGTCCTATACCGGTTCAATAAGTAATGGCGATAATAAAGGAAGTGCAACCGAACACGCTGCATTCGGGACAATTTTTCGGTACCGCTGCCTCCGAATGCCCAGTCCTTACTACGAACGAAGCCACTATCCGGATGGTTAACAAGCAAGTTACTGCCTAACTGCAGCTGTCTGCTGCGCTCGTCTTTCCACAGGAAACAGCGTACACGCCGGTCTTCCTCTGGCAATAACAAGTCTACGACTATCGTCTTTGGCTTCTCTGACGGTTCAGAAAAAACAACAGCCTCAACCTGAGAATCATCAGTCGAGACCCGTTCTTCTGGCTGTGCAACTAGCATTCCCAACAAGAAGAAACAAGACAGGATGCCAATACTCTGTATATGAGCCCGGCGATAAAGAAACCATGTCAACAGGATGCAAGCAGCAAATGCCACTACGATGACCCTTGCATAGGGCATCAAAGGTGCTGTCAGGATGCCTGTTATCAAGCTTATGGCAGGCATCAGCAATGGCATTATTTCTGTTCTCCTTGGATTCATTGTTTGCAAAAGTACATATAATATTTGGAGTTGCCAATGCTTTTTCGTAATTTTGCAGCAAAATTGCGAACTAAAACTACATAATAATGAATCTACTCAGAATTCTCTTTGCATCCACACTGATGTTTTTTACTACTATTGCTCATGCCCAAAAATATGTAGGTGGTGATCTTTCACTGCTTTCCAAATATGAGGCTCAAGGGGCAAAATATAAAGA
>Ga0256407_10003241_pt1 | contig 29376 bp, 20 predicted proteins | sample RumenRJG_04DNA_FD_193489 | JGI IMG/M metagenome (GOLD analysis project Ga0256407, IMG submission 193489) | Bovine rumen microbial communities from Lethbridge, Alberta, Canada - RJG_04 | ecosystem: Host-associated > Mammals > Digestive system > Stomach > Rumen | place: Canada: Alberta...
CCAAATTAATATGCTATGATATTCATCCGTGGGATTAATCCCGGAATAATTATTCCTTGCTCCTGTATGATGTAAAAGCAAGAATGCCGTTTTGCACGGAGAAATATTAAACCGTACAGCAGAAGAGGTATTTGCTTTGGGCAGCAGCAGGGGCCAGAGACCAAAAGGAGGTAGAAGAATGGGTAAATACGAGTTAGCCGTTGTTGTGAATGCGCAGATCGATGATGAAGCGAGGACAGCGGTTGTCGACAGATGCAAAGACCTGATCGTCCGTTTCGGCGGTACAGTCGGTGAAGTCGATGACTGGGGCAAGAAGAAACTTGCTTATGAGATCCAGAAGATGAACGAAGGTTACTACTACTTCATCAAGTTCGAAGCTGACGGCTCCGCGATCGCCGAGATCGAGAGCTTCATGCGCATCATGGATAACGTCCTCAGATATCTGTGCGTAAAACAGGAAGCGGCCTGATCAACAGAAAGAAGAGGTCATCATGAATAAAGTCATACTTATGGGGCGCCTTACCAGGGATCCCGAAGTCAGATATACGCAGGGAGACAACTCTCTCTGCATCGCGAATTTTTCAATCGCGGTAGACAGACGCTACAGCCGCAACAACCAGGATGGACAGACAGCTGATTTCATCAACTGCGTCGCATTCGGCAAGCTGGCTGAGCATGTCGAGAAGTATTACCGCAAAGGATTGAAGACTGCCCTCACCGGCAGGATCCAGACCCGCAATTATACAAACCGCGACGGCCAGAAGGTCTATGTGACCGAGGTTGTAGTCGAAGAGCTTGAGTTTGCCGAGAGCAAGAATGCCCAGGGCGCAAACGCCGGCTACGGCAGCGGCAGTGCAAATTACGGCGGTTCCGGAAACGGCGGAAATTACAGCGGCGGCTCCGGCAGCTATGGAAATGCCGGCGGCGGATACAGCGCACCTGCGCAGAACCAGTCCGCGGCTCCCGCATCTGACACACTGGATGGGTTTATGAATATCCCTGACGGCATCGACGAAGAGCTTCCTTTCAACTGAGACAGGAGCTGACAGAAAACCTGCACTGCCGCGGCCTGCGTATTGCAGCACAGGCAGCGGGCATGCCTATCGCAGTATATGCGGTGGCCGGAACAGTTTTCTGATGTCGATTGTATGCCGCGGCGACTGCGGAAAGGATCCGCACCCATAGGGAGTATACAGGAGGTTAAAAATGGCTTTTAACAGAGAGAATCGTTCGGATGCACCTTTCCGCAAGAGAGGTGGCTTCCACAGAAAGAGAAAAGTCTGCGTGTTCTGCGGCAAGGACAACGCAATCGATTATAAGGATGTCGCAAAGCTTCGCAAGTACGTTTCCGAGAGCGGAAAGATCCTGCCCCGCAGAATCACAGGTACCTGCGCGACACACCAGAGAGCGCTGACCAGCGCCATCAAGAGAGCCCGCCACATGGCTCTTATGCCCTATACAGAGCGCTGATCTCGCTGATCTGCACTGTGTGCGGCGAAAGCCGTATCGTGTGATATCGTGTGATATGGCACGTGTGACAGGGCAGCCTGTCCGCTGATTAAAAGCGGCAGGATTTTTAAAAATGAATGATAATCTGCCGGCAGATGCAGTATCCTGCCGGCAGATATTGAATGCCGGCGTGTCGGAATGGCAGACGAGGCAGACTCAAAATCTGCTGTCCGAGAGGGCGTGTGGGTTCGAGTCCCACCGCCGGCACGATTTGTGAGAAATCCGTGTAGTTGTTGGATGGAAAAAATCCAGTAACTATGCGGGTTTTTTGCGTTTGGGCATTTGTTGGCTCGGAATCGGGCGTACGGTTTTGAGGATCTATGCAAAACGACCTACTAAAATGATTGGTGAGCTTTTGTTGTTCATCGGCCATGACGTCGACCAGGGTGTCTCTATATACTCGATGCATGACATGGTCTGTTTTCCATCCACCCATCTGCATCACATACGCATCGGGGACGCCCAGGGCGTGGGCGATCGAAACATAGTAGTGGCGTAAATCGTGAAAGCGAAAACGACGCTCGCAGCCACACGAACGTACGGCCCGGCGGAAACGATTAGAAACCTGTTCCGGGTGCAACTTAACGGGGAGCGTAATCATCCCGGCGACCTGGGGCGGAAGAACAACGGTGCGGTTGCTTTCGTCTGTCTTTGCCATGGGCTTTATATGCCAGTATCCGTCGATGTCTCGTATCATCGACTTACAGACCCGCACGCGGTTCCCGGTCATGTCCTGGGGCTGCAGCGCGCAAATCTCCCCGCGCCGAAGGTTGCCAGAAGGACGCAGGTGAGCAGTTGTGGGCGGTTCGTATATGGTCAGCAAGACGGCTATATCGGCGTCAAAGGGCGTATACGTGAGTCTAGGGGCCGTCGACGGGAACGTGACATCAAAAGAGCGGTGCCCGTAATATGACAAGGCAGCGGATAGCAGCCCGTAGACATTTTTTATGGATTTGGGCGTGCAATCCGTGGCCAAGCCATAACTACGACATGATACACGGACGGACGCGCTCGGCCGCGACTCTGCCCTTAGAGGGAAAACTGCAGTTGGAGGAGACGCTCAAGGCTATGTGCCGTATGTATGGCGTCCCTATGAACGTGGTTGCAACCTAGGTTAATCGCATCGTCGCTGCCTAAGCGATATCGCACCACATACCAGGCCACGGCTGGAGCAATGGAGCGAACAGAGCGGGAGTCTGTACCGTTAATAGCGAAAAGGCTGAACGTTTTCGGATGCACCAGTAACTTATAGAAAAGAAGGCCCCCAGTGGTGCCATTAACTGCAGATAGAAGACAGATGATAGAAAATCTAACAATGTTATGATTGTTAACAATTCTAACAAGTATATTGACTTAATATATGCGTATGTTAATATTATAAACATAGAACAGTTGTTGAAGCACTTGAAGAGGAGGTGTCGACATGAATAGCAAAAGGGTGACGGAACTGAAAGAAATGCTGGGTGGTCTGGGACCTCAGATTGATCAGCTGTATACAAATCAGGAGATAATAGACAGGTCCAAGGAGCTCCAGGGAGCCATCGCAAAATGTGTGTTCGAGAAGATATCAGTTGAGAATCCTCAGGACAGGGATGTCTGCGAATATGTTCAGACTCTTGCACGGGAGCATGGGCTTACTGATACAGAGACATACAGGCGGCTTGAGGATGGGCTACGAGAACTGGGATACACGATTGGGTCCTATATTAAAGGAATGAAGGGGGAAAAGGTTGCCAGGAATGCCCTCAAGATACTCCAGTATGATAAAGGGGTCTACATTCTATATAATATTGCCCTTTCAGATGCCGACTCACAGGCTGAATACGATGCGATCGTTGTTACCACATACGGTCTTTTCGTTGTCGAGGTGAAGAACTGGTCTGGTAATCTGACAATAGATGACAAAGGCATCATCCACAAGGAAGGAAGTGAGTCAGTCCGATATGATGTTCCTGGCAGAATGAACATAAAGGAATGCCTGTTACGGGATTGCCTGGGCGAGATGTTTCCTCCTTATTACAAAAGTATTCTTCTGTTCTCGAATGGCTGCGCCTCAGTAGAAGATCATTATGGACAGGTTCCTGTTTATCAGGGTGGGGCGATCATCGATTACATCCGGAGTGAGAGAAAAAACGGAGAAGATCTTACATTCCATCAGGTGATGCAGATTGTAGACAGGATCAAAGAGAGCCATCAGGTCCAGTACACAGCATCAAAGATTAACAGCCAGCAGATCATTGAAGATTTTGCATGGCTGATCGCTGAAATTGAAGAACCTTCAGAAAGAAGTGTCCCTGAAGGCAACAGCAGCTCTCAGGCGGTTCAGATGACCAGTCCCTGTTATGATAAGTCGAAAAAGGCTGAAGCAGGAAGGCAGGCGAAGAGGTCCGGCAGAATGACAAAAAACAGAATGCATGAGTGGAGAAGAAAAAGAAGTCTGGATCTCGCACTTACCACAACTGCCGCAGCCAGTATTGGAATAGTATTCTTTTTGACAGATAAGGTCTCACGCTTTATCAGGTAAGGAATATCCGAGTTTCGGGAGTTTTTGCATAAAACAGGATGTAGCTGATACATTTAAGTCAGGATCAATCGCAGGTGTCGGCCTCTTTAGGTGATGGAACAATAAGCGTCCGGCAGCAAATGCATTCCCTGAAGAGTGCCCCAGGGAAAGGAGTCATGACATGGCAGAGAAAAAAACAGCGCAAAACAATTCCAGTAAAGCTCTCAGAGTAGCAATAGGTGGAAAGATTCGCGATTATAGAGAAAAAGCGAAGATCAGTCAACAGGATTTTTGCGACATGGTCGGGATAAAAAATAGAGCCTCCTTAAGCTTGATCGAGAACGGAGAACAGTCTATAAGCATTGACGTCTTGGTAAAAATTGTACAGGTTACAAAGCTTGACCTGATGTCGCTTCTTGACCTGAACGTTGCCACCAGGGTTGTACTAGACACCAATATCATACTCAACAGGCCTGAAATGGTAAAGATCACCTTGAAGGACTGTGATTACGTTTATATCCCCAAGGCAGTCATCGAAGAGCTGAACCATCAAAAGGACCACGGGAGAGAAAGAGAGAAGAGAAAGGCGTCTCTTTGCATGAGTATGATCAATGAGCTTCGCGCAGCCAGGGAAGACGAGGGGAATTTTATTATCAATGTCAGGCCTTCGGTCGCTGGGAAGACCAATGATGATGATATTCTCCAGGTTGCAATCGATCTGGCTGGTGAGAACCCGGGAGATAAGGTCTACATGCTGACCAACGACAAAGACTTTCTGTTGAAAGACAGGGGAGACAGCCAGAATCTTAGGATAATAGATTCCAGACAGTATAACTCAATATTTGCAGAACCAGATGGTTATGACGATGCGTCCTCACAAAGGTTTTTTATGGCTGTCATGAAAAGGAATCTGGAACAAGCCCAGAAGCTCATGCAGAAAAACGAACGGATCATCGACGTAAACTTCACAGATCCGCAGTCTGGCCTGACGCCTCTTATCAAAGCTGTAAGGAACAGGGATTATCCGATGATAAAGTATTTATTGTCGCTTGACAGGATTGACATAAATGCTGTTGATAAGCAGAAATATCGCATCCCTCCACTCTCACATGCTATCCAGGTGCATGATATTACCATGGTCAAGATGTTGGTAGAGCGTAATGCAAATGTGGATGAACCTTCCCGGAACACTACGAATTATTTCAACACGCCGCTCATGATCGCTGCATGGGAAGGCCAGCTGGATATGGTCAGATATCTGGTGGAAAACGGTGCCTGCATTAACCAGCAGGATAAGAAGAATGGTTTTACCCCGCTGATCAAGGCCGTCTATAGGAACAAGGATGATATTGTTGAGTATCTGCTTTCGGTCAATGCGGATCCGACGATCTACTCCTTCGAGGCGAAAACAGCCCGGGATTATGCTCATGACAATAAAAATATGAAGATCTTGGATCTTTTGAAAACAGAATGAATCATATTTTTGTTTAGGAGGGGGTTGGTAATGATCGACCGTATCTGCATATCTATTAATAATAGATGCAACCTTAATTGCAGGTATTGCCATTTCCACGAAAAAGGCAATATTGATGCTGCTGAAATGGATGTCTTTGAGATACTTGATAACGTCAAAAAATATGCGTCCGGGAAGTTTAAGATTGGGTTCGTAGGCAATGGAGAGGGCTTTTTGGACTGGCCGCTTCTCAAGTCCTATATAGCATACATAGAAGACTCCCCCAACATCAGCGCCTATACGATAACAAATGGAACGGTGCGCCTTCAGGATGATGACTGGAGATTTTTAGAAGAACACAAGATCAACGTCGGCTTTTCCATAGACGGATACAAGGAACTTCATGACCTGTACCGGTGTGGCTCTTTTGACCGGGCTTTAGAGAATGTGGAGTATTATAAGCGGATCACAGGCCATTACCCTACATTTAACGCAACGGTCGGAAGAGAAAGCCTGATGAATGCTGAAAGAGTGGTCGAATTCTTTAAACCATTCGGAACAAGGGTCACGTTCTCACGTATGATAGGCAGATACGGGATCTCACTTCAGGAGTACCGGGAATTCCTTCAGGCGGCTGAAAAAGAGATCCCTGTAAGGCGGGGAGACAAAGACTGCACAATGTACGGAGGGCTATGTGGTTCGGGGATCAATAATTATTTCTTTGCCAATGGGAAGATATATTATTGCGGTAACTGCATTGACCTGCCGCCTGTAGGGCCAAGCAGCACGCCTTTTGAAGAACTGGAAAAGATATCACTGGAGTTTGACCGGAATTACTGCTATAAGGAGTCGTTATGAGAATAGGCTTATATGGAATGCCGACGTCAGGGAAGACCTTTATCCTGGATAAAATTGATTTCATTGACGTTGTTGTTGGCAGCAGGCTGTTGAGGGAGTATGACCCGGATTTTGATTCTCGCGATGAAATAGGAAGAGAGAAGGACAGAAAGGCTGTAGCCCAGCTGATGATGGAGCGGGAAACTTTCATCATGGATGGACACTATGCCTTTGGAGATGAGATAGCGTTTACAGAAGACGAAGGAAGAATGTACGATGTCTACCTGTACCTGTTTGTCTCCCCGGAGATCATAAAAGAGAGGATGCTTTCTTCAGATAAGAACCGGAAATATCTGGAGTATGATGTCGAGGAATGGCAAAAGAGGGAGATATCTGGCTTGCGAGAGTACTGCCATAAGAACAACAAGGATTTCTATGTAGTGGATAATCCACCAGAAAACCGATTTGAGGACGTGGACAGCATAATACGTTTTATCCGCGAGATTGTTAACGGCTACAGCTGTGTTTCCTTCGCGAAGAAATGCGCGGATGAGATTATCCACAAAAGCAGATCTGACACTATACTGCTTTTGGATGGGGATAAGACGCTGACCACGCAGGATACCAGCGGGGCGGTCTTCGGTTATAAGACCCATCTATACGACGGAAATTTCTATACGGGTTACCAGGCATGGAAACAGAATGAGGAATTTGGAAGATATCATTTCGAAGACCTTAAAGAAATACCCGTCCCAATAAACGAGAAGGTAAGGTCAGTTCTGACGGATGACTCCTATATATTGACTTCCGGGCACAAAAGAGTGTGGGACTACATTTCCCGGCAGCTTGGGATAAGCTACTACTGTGGCACGGAGATGTCTGCCGAAACAAAGCTGTACATAACTAAACGTCTGCAGGATGCGGGTAAATATGTCATTGCATACGGTGATGGGATGAATGACTATTTTATGCTGAAGCAGGCCGATGAAGGATACTTGGTCTCCAAACAGGATGGGACTATCAGCAGATCGCTTAGAGACAGAGATACGGAGGGGCTGTTCATTGTTTGAACTGAAAAAAACTGAAAACATCAATCAATTGATCGCTATCACGAAGTCTGATTCCGGCATCTCAGGCCCGGAACTTGCTAAAGCGCATATTAGGCTGGGCCTGGAGCTCGGGAAACAAATGGAAGGTTTTGGGGCGGACGACACTACAATAGTCGCGGTGCTTCGGGGCGGGATATTCTTCGCTGAAGGTATCTATTTTGCGCTTGGGTGTAAATTCCAGACATACGATCCCAAGCATGAGGACTTCATCCGGCCGGCCACCAAAAATGTCATTTTGGTAGATTCAGTCGTAAATACCGGAAAGACCCTGCTCAAGGTCCTGGGACCGGATATGTATGTTGCATGCTGTGTTATCAATGAAAATGCTGTCCCTGCGTTTGCGGATCGGTTATTCACAGTAAGGATCTCGAAAAATTCTTTCATTGGAAAGAACATTAAAAAGCAGGAAGGACATATTGGTCCGGATACAACTATGAGATTGTTTAACCAGTTGTAATTGTTTAATCAATGACAAAACTGTTGATTTCAACTCTATATCATACGAGGAGGTATGTACATGGCTGTTGTGCAGGAGGCATTTTATATCCCGTCAGATATCATGACAAAAATCCTGACTGGGGAGTATAGGCGAATAGGGGGCGTTGTCCGATATGCGGTAGGCCCGCATAAAGGCCAGATCGTGAAGCATCTGAAGCCTGTAGACATGAACGGCGCTGAAAATGTACGGAATCTGGGAGCGAAGTTACTTCCGTTTATAAAAAAGAATAAAAGAACAGTCCTGGTTGCTGCCATTGGCACGGGAGCTTTACTAGCCGGGGGAGGTATATATTACAGGTATAAAACTAATGAGCCGAAGGCCATGAGAAGGTTCAGAAATGCCTTAAAAGAGTACCTTGAAGCAGTCAGGGGCGGGGATCTGGAAGTGGAAAAGATAGACAGGCTGATGTCTGCCATAGAAGAACTTCAAAGTCACAAAGACTATAAGAAATTCAGCATACAACTGTCGACAGAGGAACTGGAGGTGCTTGTTAACAGGCTTTATGATTTTACCATGAAGCTTGCGAAGGACAATGACATTGAATTGACTGAAGCGGAGCATGTTCATTCGGATAATGCCATTATCAATCTTCGAGATCAACTTATGATTCAGAGAAGAATTTTTGAGACAGCAGCATAATGAAAAAACCTTGTTCAGGATAAGGATGCAGTATCTATGGCTGAGACTGATTGAGGAGGATCTTCTCTGGTACCAAAGAACTGGAATATAACATAAGGGAAGGGCATGTAAATTCTTACCTTTCTGCTGGAATCCTAAATGGGAGGGTACATAGGAAAACATCTATCCGCAAAGCCATCCTCACTCTGGGTATTTCCGCATGAAATTATGCCATTGCGAGAATTAAGGAAACACTGCAAACGCCATTAATGGCAAGAACAGCAATGAATGCTGCTACTTTCTAAGGTTGGTGTACTGATTTAGAATAAAGTGGCATAGCATCTTCGAAACAAGTGTTGCCCCATATTTCTGTAAAGGCATAGCGAAAGGATGTGTGAAAGTTTTTCTGTAAAAGACCTTCTATGAGGATAGGTTCAGCCGGCGAGCAGATTACTGCTTGTCGGCTTTTTACATTGGTCAAAATTTTGTATTGAATTGAATAAATGCATAATAAAAATGGCTATTTTATCCGATAAAATGCTCAATCGTTGAAAGAGAGCAGTTGGGTTAACTGGTAAAGAATCACAAACTGTACTATACTGCATATATTGGGCTTACTATACTCACACAACATTAGGGGTCTCTTTGCCCTCTAGATTTTTTTACTTTGATTGGAGGCCAGTGCATGGCAAGACTTGAAGACATAACTGTTGGGAGCAGCGTAAAGGGGCTTGTAATCGGGGATACTGTCACGATTATTCATGTCGAGTGGTATGGGACAAATGTAATAGAAGTCTCCTATAAGGACAGCAGCGGTAAGCTAGATAACGCCATGCTGCTCAGGGATGATGAGTCGAGACTTGAGATTTTATCGGATAATCTTCCCTGGAGTTTTGATGCAGATGCAAACCAGATGAGGCTGGTGTCGGAAGCTTACAGGATCAGTCTCGCTCACTTATTTGATCCCTATCTCGCAGTGCATACCTCTTCGGTTGAGCCTCTTCCGCACCAGATATCTGCAGTCTATCAGGAAATGCTGCCGAAGCTTCCCTTGCGTTATGTGCTGGCAGATGACCCTGGCGCAGGTAAGACTATTATGACTGGCCTCTTCATCAAAGAACTGATTGCGAGGGGTGACTTGAAAAGGTGCATGATCGTTGCACCTGGGAGCCTGGTGGAACAGTGGCAGGATGAACTATTTCAGAAATTTCATCTGCGCTTTGAAATCCTGACGAATGATCGTATCGAATCTGCTGTAAGCGGGAATATCTTTACCGAGATCAACTACTGCATCTGCAGGCTTGATAAGCTTGCCCGCAATGATGACATTCAGCATAAACTAGAAGCGACAGAATGGGATCTGATTGTTTGTGATGAAGCCCATAAGATGTCCGCTACAGTCTGGGGCGGAGAAGTAAAATACACCCGCCGATTCCAGTTGGGGCGGCTGCTTTCTAACATTACAAAGAATTTTCTTCTTTTAACCGCTACGCCACACAATGGGAAGGAAGAAGACTTCCACTTGTTCTTGTCTCTGATAGACCCAGATCGTTTTGAAGGCACGCACGGGAACTCTCAGCAGGCTGTTGATGTGAGTGACATCATGCGCCGCCTGGTGAAAGAGGAACTACTGAAATTTGACGGCAAGCCGCTGTTTCCGGAACGGATTGCTTATACGGTAGATTATGACTTGTCTCCGGCGGAGGCTCAACTCTATCAGGCAGTGACATCTTATGTTCAGGAAGAGTTTAACAGAGCCGACAATCTGGAAAAAGAAAGAAAAAATACGGTTGGATTTGCGCTGACGATTCTGCAGAGAAGGCTCGCTTCTTCTCCTGAGGCAATCTATCAGTCCCTGAAGCGCCGTCGTGAACGCCTGGAACATAGACTTGCGGAGGAACGGCTCGGGAAGCGTGTAGCCGTATACGGAGCCCTCTTTTCCGAAGACTTCGACGAGGATGATCTTGCACCGGAAGAACAGGAAAATATTGAGGAAAAGGTGGTGGATCGGGCATCAGCATCGGCCACCATCGAGGAACTGGAGGCTGAGATTCAGATTCTTAAGAATCTGGAGAAGATGGCAAATGATGTGCGCATCAGTGGCGTGGACCGAAAATGGGACGAGTTATCCAAACTTCTACAGGATAATGAGGACATGTTCGGAAAGGATGGCCAGCGCGAAAAGCTGATCATCTTTACGGAGCACAAGGATACACTGAACTATCTGACAGGCAAGATTCGTTCCCTTCTCGGTAGTGCGGAGACAGTTGTTACCATTCATGGAGGAATGCTCCGGGATGAGAGAAGGAAAACGGAGGAGTTTTTCCGACAGGATAAGAATGTCCGGATACTAATTGCAACGGATGCTGCTGGAGAAGGCATTAATCTGCAGCGAGCTCATTTGATGATTAACTATGATCTCCCATGGAATCCTAATAGGTTGGAGCAGCGCTTTGGCAGAATACACAGAATCGGCCAGACAGAGGTCTGCCATCTTTGGAACCTGGTGGCTGATGAGACTAGAGAAGGTTATGTTTTCCAGCGCCTGTTCCATAAACTGGAGGAAGAAAGGCAGGCACTAGGCGGGAAAGTCTTTGACATTCTCGGGAAAATGACTTTTGATAATAAATCCCTACGGGAACTTCTTATCGAGGCCGTTCGCTATGGTAACGATCCTGCTGTGAAAGCGAGATTGGATCAGGTCGTGGACTACTCAATGAATCCAGAAGCCTTCCACAAACTAATGGAGGAGCGAGCTCTCACAGAAGATGTCATGGATGTCCACATGGTCAACTCGATTCGAGAGGATATGGAACGTATTGAAGCTCATAAGCTACAGCCTCATTTTATTGAATCGTTCTTTATCGAGGCATTTAAAACTCTCAGCGGCAGAATCCGAATGCGGGAGCAGGGACGCTACGAAATTATGCAAGTTCCTTATGCTGTACGTAACAGGGACCTTCAAAATGGATATGGTGAACATATCTTGAACCGCTATGAGAGGGTTTGCTTTGAAAAAGACCTGTGTAATGTTCCTGGGAAAAAGCCTGCGTCGTTGATATGCCCAGGACATCCGCTCTTGGATGCAGTTATCAGCATGGTCCGCGAGCGAAACATGGATGTCTTGAAACGTGGAACTATTTTTATTGATGAGAGTGATTTTGGCACGGATGCACGTCTCCTCTTCTATATCGAGGATTCAATACAGGACGGAATTGTGGTAAGTGGCGGTGCTCGTAGGACGATCTCAAAACACATGCATTTTGTAGAAATCAAGGCTGATGGTTCTGCAGGAAGCGGAGGATATGCTCCTTACCTGGATTATCGTGCTCCTGGCGCAGAGGAAACAGCCGAAATCAGAAAATGGCTGAAGGATCAGACATGGCTTACAAACAATGTTGAGAATATAGCAAAGCGATATGCGGTCCAGAATCTGATTCCTCCCCACATTGCAGAAGTCAAAACTCGAAAAAACCGACTTCTTGATAAGACAGAAAAAGCAGTCAGGGAACGCTTAACTGCAGAAATTCAATACTGGGATTTCAAGTCTGGAGAGCTTGCTGAAAAAGAAGCTGCTGGGAAAAAGAACGCCAAGCTCAATTCTAAACTTGCCGCAAGGCGAGCTGAAGATTTACAGATGCGTATGCATGCCCGGCTTGAAGAGATACAGAGGGAACGCCAGATTTCTCCAGTGCCACCAGTTGTCACTGGTGGGGCATTGGTGATTCCCAAAGGGTTGCTGCATAAACTGATGCACATTGAAGATCCAGGCTTGTACAGCCAGGGTGATCGGACAAGTATTGAGTATGCAGCCATGAATGCGGTCTTTAATATTGAGACACGTCTTGGATACAGACCTTCTGATGTGAGTGCTGAAAAATGTGGATATGATATTCTGTCGTATATTCCAGAGAACATACGAAAACGTATGGAAACATATTCTCAACGATTTATTGAAGTAAAGGGAAGGGCTAAAGGAGCAACTAATGTAACTGTTTCAAGGAATGAGATTTTGGTGGGAAAAAATCAAGGCGATCATTTTTATCTGGCGATTGTTGAAGTTGACGGTGAGAAGACAAAAACTATTTATTTAAGAAATCCCTTTCAAGCAATATCAGATCCTTCATTTTCCGAGGTAAATAGGAGCTTCAAGATTAAAGAATTGATTAATGAAGCAGAAATCGTATATCAAGAATAAAAAGTGTATAAATATTGGAATTCAATCCGGTTCATTTTGCATAGAATTGTTCGAATATTTTAATAATACTAAGCTCTTCCAATTAAGGAAAATGAGTTTTTGGAGGTAAAATGCGCGGCGAAAATGTATTTGTAGATGATAGAATACTAAACTTTTCTGATTTAATGAATTTGCGTGAGAAACTTGAAGAGAAAACACAGGAGGATGGTAGTTCATCTTATGTGCTTAAGAGTGCTTTAGGTATGGACGAAGAATATGACTACAAAGATGGAATTATAGTACTAATACCGAAACATCAAATTATTGTTGTTGATTTAAAAAATTATACTGAAAAAGACTCGTTTGATGAGTTTTATGATGAAATAATTGAGGATTTGGGTTACCTGTCAGATAGATACGAGTATAAAAAAGTCCTTGGTAGGCCCCGTGTATGGAAAACGTTGTTTACAAAAATTTCCTTCTCTCAGTTAATTGCCAACTTTGACAAAATGGTGGAAGAATGGAGACTCCAAGGAAAAGATGAACGAAAAGTAGACTTATTAATTTCACTTTTGATAGGGAGTATTAATGACCCACTGAAAGTTGGCGCTGATGTTCCAGAAACTGATTTAATGAAAGTCAAAAAGAACATTATTTTATTTGATGGTACACAAAGCAGATTTGTATACGAAAGTTCAGATAACAAAGTCATAACAATTCAAGGACTTGCGGGAACTGGAAAGACAGAGCTATTACTTCATAAACTACAAAAGCTCTATTTAAAAGAAGACAATAGCCGCATTGCTTTTACCTGTTTTAATAGAATACTTGCAAATGATATGGAAAATAGAGTAACAAGTTTTTTTAATTTTATGCATGTTGATAAGCAAATAGAGTGGAATAAACGACTGTGGGTCTTTAGAAGTTGGGGGTCTGGAAATAATAAGAATTCAGGTCTTTACAGTTATATTTGTGACTATTATGGCATAAAATTTATAAATTATTCCCAAGACAGTGATTTCGGTAATGTATGTAGAATTGCGATTGATCAAATTCATGAAAAGGCAACTAACAACAAGTGCTTTGATTATCTCCTAATTGACGAAAGTCAGGATTTCTCTCAGCCTTTTTTTGACTTATGCGATTTAGTGACGAGAAAGCAAGTTATTCGAGCTGGTGATATATTTCAAAATATATTTGATGCCTCATTTGATGGCAGTGTTGACTGTGATTATCTCCTAAATAAGTGTTATAGAACGGATCCGAAAACATTGATGTTTGCTCATTCAATCGGAATGGGCCTATATGAGCGTCCTGTTATTAGATGGCTTCAGGATAAAGAATGGGAAGCTTGCGGATATGCAATTAAACGTGACGGAAGAAATATTTTGTTTTCACGTTCACCAATTCGAAGATTTCAAGATATTTCATCGGATGTTAGCAGCGTAGTGTTAATACCATCCGAAACATGCAAAATGATTGATAATGTAGTCCTAACAATTGAGGCGATCTTATCTCAATATGAAGATGTTACTCCTGATGATATTGGCATAGTACTAACAACGAGAAGGAGATCATCTTATTCAATTATGGATCAGATTGCAGTTAGCATATACAACAAACTAGGTATTCATGCGACGTTAGGACATATTACGAAGACAAGACAAGCGGGTAGAATATTCATAAGCAATATAAATAATGTCAAAGGATTAGAGTTTCCATTTGTCATTTGCATACAACCATTTGCTATCACTGAAAATATCTTTCAGCGTAATGCAATCTATATGGCATTGACTCGTTCGTTTCTTACTTCCTACTTTATAGTGACAACTGAAGATAATAGAGCTTTTATCGCGACATACAGCAATGCTGCAGCGAAAATTGTTAAGGATAATATAATATGTGTAGAAGAACCATCATCTGATGAGATTGAAGCTCAGGCTGAGAAGATTCGTATTGAGACTCAAAGAGCAAAAAAATCAATGGCGGAAATAATAGATGATTTTATTTACGAAGCTGATGATCCATTCCTTAATGAACCAAATACCCGTAATAGACTAGAAAAACTTGTGACGGTTATGCTTGAAGAAAATGACAATCGGTCGGAAAGTGTAATAAGAGACGCTATACAAGGTGCTATTACAATGCTACAAAAAGTAAATGCTGGTAAACCGTGATTATGATTAAAACAACTCTCTATGCGTCAGAAATAGAATCTCTCCCGTCTTTAAGGAAATGGCCAGACGCAGCCATATGCATTCTTATCCTTATCAAAAGTGTTTATTTTTTTAGAGATATTACTACAGCGGGTCAACCGGTACAATGTTGGTATTATGAAAAACTTCGAAGACTATTTTGGGGAAATCCAAACAATAGTATTCATTCTTTACATGTGCCTTTTATTATTGATATTCGTACAGATAATAGCTTGATTGTCCGGACGACACATAATATTGAACTAAAATATGAATACTTCGATGAGTTGCTTTTCTTATTTAGAAATATTAAGAAGCACGATTATAGCCAACATAGTATTGAAGGACTGGACAATGAGTTTTCGGACATGCTTCAAGAACATCAAATACATGGACGTAAGGAGATAGAGAATCTATGGAATGTTTTTTGTATTTTGAGTACATTTGAACCTGGCTATATCAGATATGATTATGATATTGAGCATGAAAATGGGAGAATACATCCACGATATCATCTTGATGCGAACTACGACAAGAATGGAACGTATAAGATTGGTTTACATGACACTTTTTCTATAGATGATTTTTCTGACTTGATTGATAAATCAACAAATTGCTATTTTCTACATAAATCGTTATGAACATTCATTGAGGGTTATTATATGTCAGTCAAAAAACTAATAGAAGTTGCATTGCCGTTGGATAGAATTAATACTGAATCTGCGCGAGAAAAATCTATACGTCATGGACATCCGTCGACTTTGCACCTATGGTGGGCTCGCCGACCTTTAGCAGCCGCGCGTGCAGTAATTTGGTCTTCCCTTGTTGATGATCCATCTTCTCATCCAGAACTTTTCCCAACGGAGGAATCGCAGAATGCTGAAAGAAAACGCCTCTTCAAGATCTTGGAGGATCTTGTTGTCTGGGAAAATTCCAATAATGAAGATGTCCTAAAAGCAGCAAGAAACGAAATCCTGCGTTCCACGAATGGAAATCCTCCAGCACTCCTGGATCCATTTGCGGGAGGAGGTACTATCCCGTTGGAAGCACAGCGACTTGGATTGGAGGCACATGCCCATGATCTCAACCCCGTTGCGGTTATGATCAATAAGGCAATGATTGAGATTCCTCCGAAGTTTTCTAATATGCCTCCTGTGAATCCGGATGATAGTGTGAGCAGTTCAGATAATGTTTGGAAAGGCCCTAAAGGAATTTCAGCTGATGTTGAATACTATGCACACATTCTTAGAAAAAAAGCGTTTGAACAGATAGGGCATTTATATCCTAATGTTAGAGTACCGAACGAGAAGGGAAAGGAAGCTACTGTAATTGCTTGGATTTGGGCAAGAACAGTTAAATGCCCTAACCCAGTATGCGGAAAAGAAATACCTCTTGTAAGGACATTTGACTTAACAACTAAAAAGGGGCATGAACAGCACTTTGAAGCTTATGAAAACAATAATAAGCTACAATACATTGTCAAACCTGGAAAAAGCACTATGGAAGGAACTGTGAATAGGAAGGGGGCTAAGTGTTTGTGCTGTGGTGCGACACTGAATTTCGGGTACATTCGTGAAAAAGGGAAAGCAGGTCAAATTGCCAGTAAAATGGTTGCGATAGTTGCTGAACAGCCTAGGGGAAGATTATATCTTTCCCCTGATTCTGAACAAGAATTAGCGGCAAATGTCAATAAACCAACGGATTATCCGGATGCTCTACTCCCCAATAACCCTCGTAATTTTAATACACCGATTTATGGATTTGAAAGTTTTGCTGATCATTTCACAAATCGACAATTGGTTATGCTAACGACTTTTTGTAATCTCTTAAAATCAATCAGCCAAATTATTGAAAAGGATGCTATTAGTAGAGGGATGAGAAATGATCACATTTCGTTAGAAGAAAATGGCTCTGGCGCCAGAGCATATGGAGAAGCTATTTGTGTTTACCTTGCCTTTATCATTGATAAATTGACAGATTATCATTCTTCTATCTGTTCTTGGAATCCTCCCCGTGATGGGCTAAGAAATACATTTGGAAGGCAGGCAATACCAATGGTATGGGATTATGCTGAAGGTAATCCCTTTTCCAATTCGTCTGGTTGCTTTAATAATATGGTTGAATGGGTTACAAAGTGTATTAATTATTTGCCCGCGGAAAACAGAGGAGAGGCGTCTCAAATAGATGCTCAATCAGATTGTGGACTTAGAAATGTTCTTGTATCTACTGATCCGCCATATTATGACAATATAGTTTATGCTGATTTAGCTGATTATTTTTATATTTGGTTGCGTAAATCTCTTGGTGAAATATTTCCTAGTATTTTTAAAACAATTCAGGTTCCAAAACTTGAAGAATTAGTCGCTACCCAATATAGGTTTGGTGGAAGTATTGAAAAAGCGAGGGACTTTTTTGAAAGAGGTATGCTCACGGCATGTACCCAATTATATAAATATTCAGATGAAAAGTATCCTCTAACAATTTTCTATGCATATAAGCAAAGCGAGAACGAAATAAACGATTCTGAAGATACAAAAAAATCGTCTACAGGATGGGAGACGATGCTTACAGCAATTCTCAAGGCCGGTTTTTCAATTACAGGGACATGGCCAATGAGTACGGAAAGGTCAGCGAGAAATGTAAGTATCGGAACAAATGCGTTAGCATCCTCCATTGTGCTTGTTTGCCGCAAGCGGCCAGAAGATGCTCTGCAAACGACACGCCGTAATTTAGTTAATACACTGCGTCGCGAACTTCGACCCGCATTAAAAAAACTCCAAGAAAGCAATATTGCGCCCGTAGACCTTGCACAATCTGCCATAGGCCCTGGGATGGCTGTATATTCCAGATACCGCAGAGTACTGGAGGCAGATGGATCTCATATGTCAGTTCGCAGCGCATTGCAGGTAATCAATGAGGAAATTGACCTCTATTTCAACGAGCAGGTTGGTGAAATGGATTCAATGAGTCGTTTTTGTATCGACCTTTACACGCAGAGTGCTTTTAATGATATAAAGTTTGGAGATGCAGATATTCTTGCTCGTGCAAAGGGAACTTCAGTTGCCGCAATTGCCTCTCACAATGTTGTTTATGCAAAGGCTGGAATTGTTCATCTGCTTGAACGAACAGAAATTCCAGAAACGATTGATAAGGATGAAAACTGCATCTGGCTTCTGACACAGCAGCTTACTCAGGCAATGGCTACTGGCGGCGTAGAAGCCTGCGCAAAGGCAGTTTTTACATTATTTGGATCCAATGCAGAGCGAGCGAAGGATCTTGCATACCGTTTGTACACTATTGCGGAGCAGAAAAAATGGGCAAGTGAAGCATATGCTTATAATGCTCTTGTCGTCGCATGGCCTGATATTCAGACCAGAGCAGCTATGTTGGAGAGAGAGACCCCTCAGCAGATTGACCTGTTTGAGGCAGGCTTAATAGAATAATGTGATATTCTATTTCTTTAGTTGCATTTGAGATATGTGAGTATTACTTCACCGTGTCATATTACTATTAAAAGGGTTGCCAAATGTCTTTACAAGAGATCAATCAGCTATCAATGAATGAAAGAGTCCGAAAAGGACATCTCGGCAATATGCACCTGTGGTGGAATCGAAGCCCTATCGAATCTTCAAAGCAGTTACTAAGAGATATTATCTCCGGATCTGCTGAACTGGCAGGAACTCATGACCTGAAAAGAACAGAGAATGATGATAGGCGAATCAGCAAAAACATTACTCTTGTCGACCCATTTTCTGGCTTTGGAGGACTGGTGCTGGCAGCGACAGAAGCTGGGTATCCGGTAAAAGCGGGTGATTTAAATTCGGTTGCTGCTCTCTTGACAAAGGCAGTGGCAGAAATCCCCTCACAGTTTGAAGACCAGTACCCTGTTTCAAGGCGTGCAAGGGACAATTCCTTTATTGGCGTACAGGGACTTGCTGAAGATGTCCAGTACTATGGAAACTGGATGCGGTCAGAACTGGAAAAGAAACTCAACCCTCTTTACCCAGAGTCTGTATATGCAGCAGGCGTTTCAGAAAAGAGGGTTTATGCCTGGATCTGGACAAGAACAGTTCCCTGCCCTAACCCTGCTTGTGGTTGTACGATGCCCATGGCCGGAAGCTATGTGTTGGCAAAATTGAAAGGGAAAGAATATTATGTGCAGCCTGAAGTAAATGGTCAACAGGTGCTTTTCCATGTAAAAAAAGGATTCCTGAAAGAAGCTTAGAATGGCAATAAAATAGGCAATAGCGGGGCAAAGTTCCGGTGTCCATCTTGCGGTGAAATTACGACAGATGAGTATGTGAAGGAAATGGGGAAAGCCGGGAAGCTGGGAACTCAGCTGATTGCAGTTGGGTATGAAAACGACGCAGGCAGAGTATATGAATCCCCTTCGCAAACGCACATTAATGCTGTAAGCACAGCCCCCCCAGCTGATCTTCCACTCGGAAATTTGCCAAACAACACAAGGTGGTTTAGTCCACCGCTCTTTGGCCTTACCAGGTATACAGATCTGTATACTTCAAGGCAACTGCATCTGATGACTACTCTTTGTGATCTTGTTGAAAAGGCCAGAGGAAAAGTAAATGAGGATGCGATAAAAGCAGGGATGCAGGACGATGACGTGCCATTGAGCGACAGAGGAAAGGGAGCTTATGCTTATAGCCAGGCAGTCAGTGTCTACTTGTCCTTGGTTGTAGGAAAAATAGCCAACTTACAATCTCAAGTCTGCACCTGGGATAATCGCAATGGGAATATTCGCGCTGCGTTTACCCGGCAAGCGATTCCCATGACTTGGGTTTTTGCCGAAGGGAATCCATTTTCTTCTGTAACCGGCAACTTTGATACAATGCTGGGAGATGTTGTAAGAACAATAGAAGCATTGCCATGTTCACGCTCAGCGGATGTCCTACAGGGAGACGGGATTGAATTCCCGTATCCTGCAAACGCAGTTCTTTTTACAGAGCTCCCATATTATGACAATGTGGGCTATGCGGACCTTTCAGATTACTTTTATATATGGCTACGAAGATGCCTGAGAGATGTTTATCCTGATCTTTTTAAGAATATTGTGACTGCAAAGGAAGAATTGACTTCTATCCCGGAACACTACGGAGGAGATCCTATAAAAGCTCGTACAGCCTATCAGGATGGAATCTCCAGACTGTTTCAGAACTTTAGCGAGGCCGCGGATCAAACAGCCCCTTCTTTCGTTTTCTTTGAGTTTGGGCGAGCCGATGAACAGGCTATGCGTTCTTCCGACCAGACAGTTATGCATCAGAGTTTTCCTAATTCCACTGGAAAAGAAGTCTCCGCATGGGAGAACTTGATAGACTCTATAAACCAAGCCGGCTTTCATGTAAAGGCAGTTTTGCCGGTGCGAACAGAGAAGCCGAGTGAGAAATATGAATCCACGCGGGTCTGTGTTATCTTTCAAAAAAGAAATGATACTGCTCCGCAGACTACACGCAGGGGATTTGTGAGCAAATTAAAAAGGGAACTTCCTGCGAGACTACAGGATACATTTATGACAGGCATCGACGAATGGGATTATTCTATCGTTGGCATGGGAGTGGGTCTATCGCTGTTCACCAAGTATAAGAAAATCATCAATGCAGATGGAAGCAGCATGCAGACTATAGATGCGCTGCGCATCATCTGGACAGAGACCGAAGAATATATACGAGATTATAAAAAGAGCTCAGATGTTGAAGCTGGAAATGAAGAGCCGTAATAAGGAACAATAGCCGTTGACTTCTCAACAGGAGACATGAATCCTCCGGATAAGGAATGAAACCAGGAAATACGGATAACAGGGAGGCCGATTATGCAGGAAAACTATGAACTGGTACAGAAGGGGTTTCGCGTTTTGCACCCAATGCTCGCGGGTTATATTGGACAGGAAATGCGTCGCGTTTATCGTGACGGATGGTGGGATGACGTTAAGATTGCACTTTCCGACCAGCTTAGGGATTTGCCTGATGGGGGGGACTATGCCTTCCTGGTAGACTCTCTGGATATTGCAAACTGCCTTCGGTTGATAGATCGCAGATGGAATGAAGTTTTCCGTGCTAAGCTGTCCATCGATTATCGTACCTGGTCGAAGGAACTGATGGGGGTACGGAATACCATTTCACATGTCGGACAGGCGGATCTCAAGCAGAACTATGCGGAAAGAGCCTTGGACACCATGGCGCTTTTTAGCGAGGCATTAAATGATCCTGATACAACAGAAGATCTACGTGCCCTTTACAGGACGGTCCGCTATGGATCGGCGGAAGGATCAACGGCCGTAAAGTTGAATGCAGCGCCTTCGCAATCTAAAAAGAATTCAGCTGCTGTTTTAAAATATAATGTCGGACAAAACCTGCCCAGCTGGCGGGACGTTATGCAGCCTCACCCGGATGTGGCGGAAGGCCGTTATCGTGCCGCAGAATTTGCTGCTGATCTTGCTCAGGTATCACGTGGTGAAGGTGCATATGAATATCGCGATGCAGTGGAATTCTTCTCACGCACCTATGTTACAGAGGGTATGGCAGGTCTTCTGGTGGAGTCCCTGCAGCGAATAAAAGGAAAAGGTGGAGAACCTGTTATCCAGCTGAAGACTGCATTTGGCGGTGGTAAGACACACAGTATGCTGGCTCTCTATCATCTCGTACGTGGTACGACCACGATTGACCGTATTCCAATTGTAAAACCCATTTTGGAACGCGCGGGACTCGATGATCTTCCCAGAGCAAATGTAGCGGTCCTGGTCGGCACTGCATTGGATCCTACAAAGAAAAAGAATCCTACGAATCTTCCAGGACATACTGTCAGTACAATCTGGGGAGAAATGGCTTACCAGTTGGTTACATCTGCCGGCAAGCCGGATCTTTACGAGATTATTAAGGAATCCGATCGCAAAGGTGTTTCTCCCGGTTCGGAGAACCTGAAAACATTATTTAATGCCTGCGGACCATGCTTAATTCTCATGGATGAACTTGTCGCTTATGCGAGGAAAATCTATGGCCATAATGACCTTCCTGCAGGCACTTATGAAAACTTTCTTACCTTTATTCAGGAAATAACGGAAGCTGCCCGTGCCAGTGATAACAGCATTGTCGTTGCATCCATACCGGAATCCACAATTGAGATTGGAGGAGAGGCTGGAAAAGAAGCCCTGGATGCAATTGAGCATACATTTGGAAGAATGGAATCGATTTGGAAGCCTGTGTCTGCAAACGAAGGCTTTGAAGTCGTGCGCAGAAGACTCTTCCTGGATTGTAAGGATACTGTTGCAAGAGATGCAGTCTGCACTGCATTCAGCAATATGTACCAGGAAAATGCATCGGACTTTCCCTTTGATGCCAAAGAAGTGGAATACCGAAACCGCATGGTGTCATGCTACCCTATTCATCCGGAAGTCTTCGATCGCCTCTATGAAGATTGGGCAACTCTGGAGCGTTTTCAGAGAACCCGAGGCGTCCTGCGCCTGATGGCCGCAGTCATCCATGAACTCTGGATGGCAAATGACGCCGGCGCTATGATCATGCCTGGTTCCATCCCGCTGGATATGCCGAACGTCAAGGACGAACTAGTACGCCACCTGCCGGATACATGGAACAGCATCATTGACCGTGAGGTGGACGGGAAGGACTCCATTCCCTTCCAGAAAGATAAAGAGACTCTCCGGTATGGACAGAAACTAGCTGCACGACGCGTTGCTCGTACGATCATGCTCGGAAGTGCCCCGACAACCCGTGACCAGGCAGTTAGAGGTCTGGAAGCATCCCGAATCCGTCTTGGAGTGGTCCAGCCCGGTGAGAACATTGCAGATTTTAATGACGCATTAAATACTTTGCACGGCTCCCTTTCCTATCTCTATAACAACATGAACGGCAGCCGGTACTGGTATGACACCCGGCCTACGCTGCGCAAAACGGCAGAGGACCGCGCATCGCAGGTCTCTGATGCAGATGTTGATCTGGAAATTGAGGGACGCCTTAAAAAGTTGCGCCGTGAACAGCCTTTTTCGGGCCTTCACGTGTGCCCTGCTTCCTCGCTGGATGTCCCCGATGAACAGGCCGTTCGTCTTGTCATCCTTCGCACAAAGGACACCTATAAGAGGACTGCAAAAAACAACATAGCAATGGAAACTGTGAAGGAGTATTTGAACACGAGGGGAACTGCTCCTCGAGTTTTCCGCAATATGCTTGCATTCGTTGCTCCGGATCAGGATACTCTCTATTCCCTGCAGGCAGAAGTAAAACGTTTGCTTGCATGGCAATCCATCCTGTCCGATGTCGATGACCTGAACCTTGATGGAAACCAGATCCGGGAAGCCCAGGGTAATGTCACGCGCAGCAATGATACCGTTGAACTCCGATTAAAAGAAACCTACAGCTGGCTCATCGTTCCCTATATTGACCCTTACGGAGACATGAAAGAAATCCAGTGGGAAATCAATAGTATCGCCGGCAGTGCAGAAGGGATTGTAACGAAAGCGGCTAAGAAAATGCTGCAGGACGAGCTTGTCATCACCAAATGGGCTCCGGCTCTCCTTCAGATGAGTCTCGATGATCTGCTCTGGCGAGACAGTAATGACATCGCCATCAAAAAACTGTGGGAATACCTCAGCACCTACTGCTATCTTCCCCGCCTTGCAAACTATAGCGTCCTTGAGGATGCAATCCGCAACGGATTGCCCTCCACAGAATTTTTCGCCATAGCAGCTGGCTATGCCAATGACCGCTATGTTGACCTGAAATTCAATAAGCCAGTCCTTGGCATCAACCAGTCTGACCTCCTTGTAAAGACTTCTGTTGCCATGAAACAGATTGTAGCTGAGCAGGAGAAGGCAGCAAAATCTGGCAATGGTATGGGAATGGACCAGAACGGAGGCTTTACTAATACTGGTGAAGGATTCTCGGGTATTTCCGGTAACGGAACAGGCTCTAGCGGTTTTTCCCAGAATGGAACTGGATATGGCTTTGCCGGAAACTACGGAAATGGCAAGGGAACAGGATTTGGTGCAGGTGGTAATGGTGCAGGTATAGCTACACCAGTCAGACCCACGAACACGCACTTTTTCATGAGTGCCAAGCTTGATAATGTCAGGATAAATAAAGACGTGAATACCTTTGTCCAAGAGATCATCAACCACCTCAGCGCTGTTGACGGAGCCACAGTGGAACTCAAGCTCGAAGTCGAAGTCAATGCACCGAACGGCATCCCGAGTACAACGGTCAGGACTGTTTCTGAGAATTGCCGAACACTTAAGGTGAGTGACTTTGGGTTTGATGATTAAAAGTCGTAATAATGAAATGGCTTGTTGCCAAGATACAAATTACTGGCGGAATTAATGATGGATTAAACAAACCGATTTCTATAGTTGTATTTGGATATGTGAATAAAATGGGAAAGAAAAAAAACATAGTCGTTGACGATAGCACTCGATTAAAGCTCTTTCTTTTTACTGCTAAAGAGTATATTCGTTTCTCCGATTATTTTCAAAATGTTGTTGAAAAGTTGGATAATGAAGGAACTCCGAATGAGAACAGATATATCGCACTTCAAACATTACTTCTTATTATGAGAAAATATGAATCATCTTCTGATGTCACATATTTGAAGGAAGTATTAATATCCGCTGAAAAGGAATGTAGTGATCATATTAAAGATTTTCAAGCGCTACAGAATCGCTTGCTTTCTGTTGAAAATGGAACCTATGAGGTGATTTTGAGCGATGGATCAAAGCGTAGCCTTCGTGAGGCAATTGAGGATATACAGTATGGATTATATCTGCATGCGGAACAACGTAGAATTGAGAATCTAATACAGTCCGACGAAGAAGTGTTTCTCTATGTCGTAAATGATTACCTCACTATTTGGGACCAGCTAATAAGAGACACGTACGCCGTTTTATCTCCAATTGTTTCCGGCCAATATGTAAGAGCCAATTCCTCAAAAGCAGCTGTAGTATTTAAAGGCTCAAATCCTAGTCAAACACAGGACATTAAAAATGCGCCTTATTGGTCAAATCTTCGTGGAAAAGATGTGGATTCTATAGAATTAAAAAATGCATTTAAAACAATTCCTAAAGAAGACAGAATCATACTCCAGAAAGTAGGCGTTTTTCTTGATGAAGTTCAGAAGGATAATCCCAACCTTCTTGTTTTGAAAAAATTAACGTTTCCTCCATTACAAAATGACTGGGGGGATTTCTCAAAGATTCATAGTGAACTAAGCGGAATAGAATTTGGAATCAGTAACAAAGTCCGATACAACGAAAACAAAGATATAGCATATGTCTTAATAATGCCTAATGTTCCGCCGAAAGCAGGCTTTTTAATAAATCAGCCTCAGTACTCACATGAAATAAAATGGGTATCTTTGGTAAATGAAAATAAGAAATGGGGATGGAGAATTATTCACATAGGAGAAAGAGTTGCACAATACAAAATGTCAGGCTCGTTGATTGACTGGTTCAAATATAATATCGATGAAGTGGTCAAATGGAATAGAAAAAGACAAAGGAATGCCAGGAAAAGGACAAATTGATCAAGATAATGTATCAATGGCTTTTACATGCTCTTTTGACAACATTGTGACATGCTGGGTGTATTGACATGATAAATAGTGAATTGTTCATTCATCAAGTTGCGAGTGCATTTTCTCCTGAAATGCTCGAGGATGTTTTTGTTGCAAAAGCCAAAGCAGCTGAAGCAAAAAAACTTGCTGATGATTATGATAAAAAGAAAGATTATAAAAACGCTTTACGCCTCTATAAAAAAGCATCTTATTATGGGGAAACGGATGCAACATATTTGGTTGGCTCATACTATGAAAATGGCTATACCGGCGTGCACAACTTAAGCCTATCCTATGTCTGGTATCAGAAAGGTGCAAATCAAGGAAGCTTAAAGTGCCTTAAACGAATGGCGCTGGATTATTATACCGGAAATAAATATTGTCCGCAGGATACTGCAACAGCAAAACAGTACTGGATTAGCGTGTATGTCAAGCACCCGGATCCCATAAATGAAATAGAGTTAAATAAGTATTTTCCGAATTGGAAAAAAGAGCATGACAAAGGGTTCGATAGTCTTGCTTTTAAAACCCGGAACCAGCTTACTTATATTGTGGAAAAAGGTATCGTAGCAGCATTCTATTGGCTTGGCGTTAATCTACATGGAGAATCACTTTCTAATGAGTTGAAAGTACTTCTTGGATACGAAACAGATGTCGATAAAGCACGCCGCTGGTTATTAAAAGCGGCTCTTGAAGATTATCCGCCAGCTGCCCGCTATCTTAAAAAGCATTTCGGAATTGATGTGGAAGAAACAACATCAGGCGAGGAGATGTATTTGCTTGGTTGCAACTACTCTAATGGTACCTCTGAGCAAGATAAGGATCTTCGCTATTTCTGGCTTAGGAAAGCGGTTGATTCTGGATATGAAAAAGCCTGCAATAATCTGGGAGTCTGTTATGATTGTGCAATAGGAACAGAGAGAAATCAGAGGATGGCAAATGACTTATTTAGTCGTGCTTTGAATATTGATGAAGATGGAACGGCACATTTCAATTATGGACTGAGTTACTACTATGGAAAAGACGTTAATAAGAATGAATCTAAAGCAAAAAAACTATTTTTAAAAGCGCGGGCAAAAGGCTCTGGATATGCCAAGGATTTCTTAAAAGAGCAATATGGTATTGATAAAGATATTGGAATAGATTTTTCAGATTCAGAAGAAGAAATCTTATTTAACAATGATGATGTAATTATAACTTACTGTGGGTTAAAAACGTCTGAGAATATGTTTCAGATTAAATTCTCTTGTGAAAACAATTCTGAGAACCAGTACAGTATATGGCTAAAGGATTTCACAATAAACGGGACTCAAACGAATAGATACAAAATGGTGGGTGATTTTTCTCCAAAAACATGGATCAAGCAAAAGGAAGCAGTTCAATTTGATCAAATCTTATCCACAGATGATGTAATCGAGTTTTCTGTTGAAATTGACGATGAAGATAATAATGCCTTGTGTGAAACTAACACGATGAGGATTACAATCGACAAATTAGAACTGAAGCCGCTTTTTACAATTATTGGAACAGTAGATTTTTTAAGTCTCAGATTAAAAGATGATGACTACTTCTTTGATGAGGAGAGCATTGAAGCATATGACATTATTAATGATCCTACCCCCATTCAATATATGCAGGGGATAGATTCTTCTCATAATTACCAATTATCAATAGATCCTGAATTTGTAGCAGGTGTAATTAGAAATAAATACAACCCTAGGCATGCAAGACGCATGAGTAGAATTGAAGAAGATTTATCCGAACCGTATGATATCCTGTCAGATATTAACATCTCTATGCACGCTACTATTAGCCGTGCACTAAAGTACGTATAAACAACTGCAGAGAATCGTAGATTCGGTAGAATAATAGCATTCTAATACTCAGGTTATAAAGGGAAATTAGAATGGATAATCAGATAATACTGGAAACAAAGCTTTCGGGGACATAAAGGGTACGTTTTTTGTTCCTTCCTATCAACGTAGGTATCGGTGAGGTAAGGATAAAGTACTTCGCCTGCTGGATGATATATACCCAAACGGGAAGCTAATTTATCAGTTTTGAAAATACACGGGCATGGTTTCAGCAGGGAGGAGCCGGCTTTTCCCTGCATCATAAGAGAAGCGCCCCGCACATTTGTGGTTATGGGCATGGCTCACAGACTCATATGATGAAAGGGACCGCAGGCGATTGGTAAAAGAGAACGAATACAAAGGCTTGAGAGGATACTGATTTGAAGAGCATTAAATGGGAGAAGAAAGATTTAAAGAGAGCAATAATCGTGGCATACGCGTCAATCTTGATGGCTTTGAATATCAAGACGTTTGTCCGGACAGGCGGCTTGTATCCCGGAGGGGCGACCGGTTTGACTATTCTGATCCAGCGCATCGCGCTGCAGTATTTTTCACTGCAACTGCCGTATTCCGTTATTAATCTTCTGCTCAATGCATTTCCTGTGTACATAGGATTCCGTTACATCGGAAAAAAGTTTACTCTCTTATCCTGCGAGATGATCCTGCTGACCAGTTTCCTGACGGATCTGATTCCGGCACATCCGATCACCTATGACACGCTTCTGATCAGCATTTTCGGCGGTCTGATCAACGGGTTCGTGATGACGATGTGTCTGCGCGCCAACGCTACGACAGGTGGTACCGACTTTATTTCCATTTATCTCTCGCAGAAGCGGGGCGTGGACAGCTTCAATATCATCCTCGGTTTCAATGCAGTCATTCTGCTTGCTGCCGGTTATTTCTTCGGCTGGGATAAAGCGCTGTATTCTATTATTTTCCAATATACATCCACCCAGATCCTGCGGCTGCTCTATCGCAATTATCGGCAGGAGACCCTTTTTATTGTCACGGACAAATGGGCGGAGGTCAAAAACGCGATTCACGATACCACTCACCATGGTTCCACCATCTGGGCTGCAGAGGGCGGCTACAAGGAGGAGTGGCGCAATGTCGTCTATTCAGTCGTGGCCAGCTCTGACGTAAAGCGTGTCTCTGAAGTGATCCGCCAGATCGATCCGGACGCTTTTATCAATGCGATTCCGACTGACCGGATTCTGGGACACTTTCATCAGGAAAAGAAAGATTGAAAAATTCCGCTGAGGTTCGGGGACGGTTCGGAGACAAAGAACCGTCACCTGTCTCCGCTGTCTCCCGCTGTCTCCGAAAGAACCGTCCCCGTCCAAACCGTCCCCTTCCTCCCTGCCCTCGCCTGGCGCAGAGCAGGCCGCGGCTGTTCTGGCGCAGAGCAGGTCGCGGCTGTTCTTGACACATGACGTTGAAGGTTTTAAAATACTGAAAGAGAAAAGAAAAAGGGGAGCTGGCTGACAGCCGGCTGAGAGTGGACTGTTTCGTCCTGACCCGGAACCTGATTTGGATAATGCCAACGTAGGGAAATATGCACGAGATGTTTTGCGGTACCTTGCAATGGCGGGTACCGCTTTTTCTTTTCTCCGGCAGGCCGGGGGCACCACTTTCTGCCGTCATAAAAGAGAACGGAATATTACCGCACAGAGACTCTGCCGAAAATGGGGCAGAAGCCGGAAAGGCGGAGCCGGAATGCGCATCCCTGACGGAATGCGCTGAAGAAAACCGGCGGAAATTCTCAGGCGCTGAACAGATAACTGGAAAAAGCTGAACTGTGATATTTCGCGATCCACCGCGGGGGGCCTGTACAGGGGCTTTTGTTCACAGTACAGCGTCAGTTTATGTCCGGCGCATGTATATGAATATGGAATCATTGCAGGACGCACGGGCAGAAGAAGTGCGTCTTTTTTGTGCTTCGGGGAGAGAGGGGCATCCTGCCCTGGCCTGCGTGAGTATCGGAAGAGCCGGGAATTTGGCCGCTGCACCCGGGGCGGAAAGAAAGACGGGAAAGGAGGGACCTGATGGTGACG
>Ga0256407_10003242_pt1 | contig 29368 bp, 36 predicted proteins | sample RumenRJG_04DNA_FD_193489 | JGI IMG/M metagenome (GOLD analysis project Ga0256407, IMG submission 193489) | Bovine rumen microbial communities from Lethbridge, Alberta, Canada - RJG_04 | ecosystem: Host-associated > Mammals > Digestive system > Stomach > Rumen | place: Canada: Alberta...
GAAAACTGTGAAAAAGCACCTCTTAAAAGGCCTTTTTTCACACCTCAGAGAGTCGATGTGTTATTGAGCGATATTTCAGTCGAGGTTTAGTTCTTCATTCAACCAAGCCAAGAGGGGATGAAATATATCATACAGCAACAGGAAGGAGGTAAGTCATGAAATACACGCTTGAATACGCCAAGGGGCGCAGACCAGTCGATACGGACAAAATAGCAAAATGCTTCGCGGCCGGCGGGCAGAACTATGTGCACCCATTGACGGAAGAAGACAGAGCGAAGCTCGTTGAGTTTCTCGAATCAGAAGGCTTTTCCTGTGTGGAGAACCGCTCCTATTCCAGAAAGGACACGATAGAGTCACGGCTTCCTCTTGTCATTGAGCTGGATCAAAAGAAAATCTACCGCATGGGCAATGTGACATGCGCGGCGGCCGCCGCCGGAGAGGGCTTTATCATGACCGACCGGGATTTCTATCTGCTCTACTCGCTTTGCTCTCTTTTTGAATCGTTTTAGAATATGATAAAAAGGAATCCCGCCACTTTTGTCGTATCTGTGATAGTGCACGGCAATTATAAAATGCACATGGCGGGAAAGGAGATAACATGGTAATACACGGATTAGGCAAAACCAGAATGTACGGCAGCACGGTGCAGGTGGCGGGGGACTTCATGAACATCACGGAAACAGTCCGCCAGGGGCTCACCTACAGGTTCGACAAGCAGACGGCGGACGAGTTCATCGTCAGCGCCATCAAGATGGTACTGCTAAACGATACCGACCGGCACGACGAGGCCGAGCGGGAGCTGGGAGAAATAATGATGAAGCTAGCGGAAGCATAACAGGCAAAAGCAACAAGAACCGGGCGGCAGCCCGGTTTTCCTTTACTCCAGTGATTTGATATAATACCTACATGAAAACCAAACGAGAATACTCCGAAAGAAAACTGAAAAAGTCTCTGAACGAGAACAAGGAAAAGGCCAAAGCCTTCCTCGACGATGACGAGAAGATGGAGACCCTGTTTCAGGAATTCGAGAAAAAGCTGAAACTGATTCCTAAGATCGGCAAAAGAGCCAGTGATGTTGCCGTGCTGCTTTCCATGCTGCGGGCATATATCAAGAAGCAGTACACCGATGTTGCAATTGGTACGATTCTAGCTGCCATCGCCGGGTTAATTTACGTGGTCAATCCGATGGACGTGGTTCCGGAGTACATCATTGGTTTTGGCATCGTGGATGACGCAGCGGTAATCGGCATCATCCTGCAGGCTTTGCATATGGATCTGAATAAGTATAAGAAGTGGCAGAAAGCCAACGGTAAGAGATAATGGAGGTACCTCAATGGACAGACGAGACGACGCAAGAAGCAAGAAGATCATATTTGTTTCCAGCTGCCTGCTGAACACGAACAATAAGGTGCAGGGCCTGGCAAGATACCCGGGCATGTGCAAGGAAGTCTTTGACACCCTGAACAAATACGGTCTGGGAATCAATCAGATGGACTGTCCGGAGACGCTTTACCTGGGAATCTCCAGATGGTTCCACACTAAAAATCTGTACGACAACCACGGATTCCGCACTCACTGCAGAGAGATTGCGGAGCGCGTGGCGACATACATGGAAGAGTACAAACGCGCTGGATACAAAACTGTCGGCGTTCTGAGCTGCGATGGATCCCCGACCTGTGGTGTTACCATCACAAGCTGGGATGAGCGCTGGGGCGGAGCGCCGGTAGATCTGGAGTACAACGATGCCATCATCGAAGGTGAAGGCGTATACATCGAGGAGCTCAAAGCAGCCATCAAGGCGCGCGGACTGGAAGTACCGCCTTTCTACGGCCTTGCTATTGATGACGAGTCCGTGGACATGGAGCAGATCCTGGCGGACTTCGAAAGCTTCATTAAGAGCATCTGCGAATAGGAAAGCAAAAGCAATGAGCAGAGCATTCGTCACAGACAAAGAAGACTGGGCATATTGCGCAAAGGCAGGAGAGCGCTGCATGCATGCCGAGGTTGGCAAAGCATGCGGTGAGACCAGCTGCGAGTTTTTCAATAGAGAAGCAAAAGCACCAAGCCGTACTGCGTCTAAGATTAAGGTCGTCAAGCGTAAGGCGAAAGAGGCAAAAGCAGTAAGCGAGGTCAAGGCTGAACCGCAAAGAAAGACGAAGAAATCCACTTTGAAGAAACCAAAAAAGTGGGGAGGGCGGAGTGGAAGCTAGTTCGGAGAGAAGGATAGTTCAACTTTGAAAGAAATGCTGTAATTGTTTGAACGTAAACTGTTTGAAACCGGCCAGATTAATCTGGCCGGTTTATTATTAAAGAGAGAAGTTTTTGGGACATTATAAAATGGACAATGTAATTGAGAAAAACCATTTGTAATAAGAAGCACCTCATTCACTAATAGATTGATTATTTCGAGTTATTGAAATCATCAAGTTTAAGCTGTATAATTCTTTTAGTAACGGGAGGACACATTATGGAATACTGTACAGCAAAAGAAATCGCCGTTAATTGGGGTGTTTCTAGTAGAATGGTAAGCATTTATTGTCAAGCAAAACGTATTGATGGAGCGCTTAAAAAAGGGAATATGTGGCTGGTTCCGCAAAATGCCACAAAGCCTGCAGATTTAAGAGTTAACAACGGAAGAAAAAAACAGGAGCAAATTAGCAATGACTGATAAACACTATACTTTCATAGACCTCTTTGCTGGTTGTGGGGGATTAAGTGAAGGGTTTTACCAGGAAGGATACAAGGCGTTGCTCCATCTGGAGATTGATAAGTGGGCATGTGAAACTCTTAGCGAAAGAATGCGTTTTTATGGTTATTCAGAACATGAGATTAAGAGAGCTGTCTTGTGTCACGATATTACGGATGACAATATCTTGCAAATACTAGACGCGAGGATCAAGGAGAGTGTGGATGTAATCATTGGAGGGCCACCGTGTCAGGCTTTTTCGTCGGTTGGAAGAGCACAAGATCCGGATTCAATGAATAATGATCCAAGAAACTACCTTTTTGAAAGTTATATTAAAATACTAAATCACTACTCACCAAAGTTTTTCATATTTGAGAATGTTAAAGGAATTCTTACTGCAAGACCTAACGGTGTGAACATTTTTGAAATAATAATCTCAGAAATGAGGAAAACTTATAATGTCTGTGATGATAAAAAAACCATACTGCTTGATGCTGCTGACTATGGCGTTCCACAGCATAGAGAAAGGGTTATTATTGTAGGTGTGAGGAAAGATATTAATCTTTCACCGGAAGATGTTTATCATCGTTTTATTGTTACAAATGGGCCTAATGAAAGTTTAGAACCATATATTACGGTCAAGGATGCTATTGACGATCTTCCTCCGTTATTGCCGGGTGAGGGGGAAGATGAAATGCCGTTTATCCCAAAGAACGCATCTGACTATGTGATGAGTCTTAGAAGAGATGAAGACATGCTTTTATATAATCACGTTGCTAGAAAGCACAATGAACTTGATAGGGAAAGATATAAACTTTTAGCAGAAAATGATTGGCAACTCAAGGATTTGATGAAAGTAAGACCAGATCTTGTTCATCATGACCCCAAACACTTTGTAAACAGATATACTGTACAGGCCTATAATAGGCCAGGGACTACAGTAGTTGCACATTTATATAAAGATGGCAACCTGTTTATACATCCCGATCCGAAACAAGCACGGACGTTCACGCCAAGAGAAGCTGCAAGGGTTCAAAGCTTTCCTGACAGTTTTAGGTTTATGGGGAGCAGAACAGAACAGTACAAGCAGATTGGTAACGCAGTACCACCAATCTTATCCAGAGTATTTGCAAAGACATTAAAAGAGGAACTGTTAGCTATAGATGAGGGATAATTAAACAATATGTATACTTTCATAGATTTATTTTGTGGCGCAGGTGGCTTTTCTAAAGGTTTAGAACTAGCAGGGATGAAGTGTATAGGTGGAATAGATAACGTTGAACCTGCCTGTAAGACCCATGCTCTTAACCATGCGGATTCCCACACTATTCACCAGGATATAAGGGAGATGTCTCCCGAAGTTTTTGCTGAACAAATTGGAACATCAAAAGTAGATGTAATCATAGGGGGGCCACCATGTCCCACATTCTCAACAATAGGACATGCAAAGATTCAATCTGTAACAGGTAAGGATGTATCTGAAGACCCAAGGAATACGCTTTTTTTGGAGTATTTGAGATATGTTGATTATTTTAGACCTGATATCTTTGTAATTGAGAACGTTCCTAATTTTATAACCAAGTACAAGGGAAAGGTATTTAATACCGCTGTCAGCATTATTGAAGAAATCGGCGCAGAAGACAATAATGGTGAGGGTTTATTCGAGGTGGTGAAACCTGTGGCGGTTTTGAACAGTGTTCATTATGGTGTTCCTCAGATTAGAAAAAGAATGATGCTAGTCGCTCACAAGAAAACAGATACAAAGTTTAATTATCCTGTGGCGACTCATTATTATGATCAAGAAAGCAAAGAAGGTCTGAGCAGATTCAGAACAGTGAGGGAAGCTTTATCTGATTTACCACATATAACAGATAATTGGCGAGTATCAGAAATGCCGTATGGAAGCGAACCACAAAATGAATATCAAAAACTGATGAGACTCTCTAGAAAGAATACTGTGAAAAACAATATTTGCAGAATGAGTAACGATCGTGCAAAAAAAGTCTTTGATCATATGAAACAAGGCGATAGATATATGGATCTGCCAAAGGAAGTGAGGCAAATATTGCCATTTAGGGAGGACATTTTTCAGGACAGGCTCAAACGTCTTGTTAATGATCAGCCCTCCTGGACTGTAATTGCTCACATTGGAATGGATGGATATATGTATATTCATCCAACTGAATGTAGAACGCTATCGGTTCGAGAAGCAGCAAGACTGCAAAGCTTTCCAGATGACTTTGAGTTTGTTGGGAATCAACAAGAAACATATGTACAAGTAGGTAATGCTGTGCCGCCGTTATTGGGGAAGGCAATGGGGGAAAGTCTTATTACATATTTGGATGCGATAAAGAGCGAAGAGTAAGAAAGAATTAAGGAGGAAGAATAATATGGCATATACATATAAAGATGCTATCGATACGGTTTATGATTACCTACAGTTAGAATCGGGTGCAGTCGAAGAAATAAATAACACTAAGGGCAGAGGTCTGATATATACGTTAAATGACGAGAAAATAGTATTATTCATTTACCCTATAAGCTGCAAAGATAATAATCGGCAAAATTTCTTTGACACGCGTGATAGTGGAGCAAATGAGAGAAAAACAGCATGGCAATATGCATGTGATAATGGACTTAAATATTTTTGTCTCGGTGTAAATTCAGAGCAGGAACGCTACAAGGATTATATTCTTAGCCTTGAATGCAACGAGGAAAAGATATCAGCGATATCTTTCCGTAAGGGTGAGACTGGCGGGACAGGTACACAAGTGAATATTCCAGCTGACTATATTCCTTCAGAACAGTTCGATAGGATATTGACACCGTATAATTTTCATATTGCTTTTATAAAAAAAGATATAATTAAGAACTATCTGCAATTATTCGACAATAGACCTTATATGGAATCGACACTATCGGAGGAAAATAATGGTGACGCAGATCGCATTTCAGGTGGAAGAAATGTGTTGTACTATGGTGTGCCCGGATCAGGAAAAAGCGACACGATTGATAAAATAATTAAAGGACACGTTTACGAAAGGGTCGTATTCCATCCTGATTACACATATTCCGATTTTGTTGGGCAACTAATGCCTAGGCTCAAAAAAATAAATCAGGGTGAAGAAAAGTTGACGTATGTATTTGTTCCTGGGCCGTTCACGAATGCTTTAAAAGCAGCTGAGGAACATAAGAAAGAGATGGTTTATCTGGTTATTGAAGAGATTAATAGAGGAAATGCGCCAGCAATATTTGGTGATGTGTTTCAACTCTTAGACAGAAAAAAAGATGGTACTAGTAGATATAGCATTACCAATTATGAAATGGCAAAAGATATGTTCGGCAAAGACAGGGTAGGGGACCCAATTAAAGTGCCAAGTAATCTTTCGATCCTTGCTTCTATGAATACATCTGATCAAAACGTTTTCACTTTGGATACGGCCTTTCAGAGACGATGGGATATGAAGTATGTACCAAATGAATTTGGACCGAATTCTCATAAGTCAAAACCTGTTGATGAGAGAAATGAAATAACCTGGGGAGATTTTGTTGATTTTGTAAATGGGATAATACTTAATAATAATTCCAATATGATTAGCACTGAGGACAAACAATTAGGGGCATATTTTGTCAAAGAGGAAGAACTGAATAGCGAACAGTTTGCAGAGAAGGCATTAAAATACCTTTGGGATGATGCTTTCAAGATGGAAAGAGACGTGTTCTTTGATCCAGATATTAAATCATTAGGAACAATGATAGAGGAGTATAAAAAGGCATCAACAACACCGCTTAAGAGAATAATGAAAAAGGATGTTTATGATCAAATGATGGATATGACTGCAAATACTCCTGTAGAGGCAGTTGATGAGTCAGAAGTGTTTGAAGCAGATACGGCTAATGATAGCGATCAGCAATCAGAATAAATATGAAAGAGTTATCACTTGAAAAAATATGCAAGGTGAATACAAAGACAGATTCTTTTGTCGGGATACAGGTAACAGGGGAAGACATTTCTGTATATTTTCCTCTGGGTTTTAGGTTGTCAGATAGCGACATGGAGCGGAGAAAAGATGTCTTACTTCTCTTAAATGTACTGTCTAATAATACTGATCGAGAAGAATCTCGTATTGATTCTTCAGGCAAGCAAAAAGATATGTCTATGCCTATTTATGCGTATCTTTTTGTTATCTCTGATTACTACTCCAGAGGATACTACAGAGAAAGTGAAACAATCAATTGCATTTCAAAAAGGGGAAAAATAAATTGGGGAAAAACTATTAAAACACAGAGGCCAATTATCGACAATGATGAATTGTTTTTTTTCGATTTTGTAACGCGTAAACAAAACGTCAATGACAAAGAGCTTATTACGCTCATTCATGAGTATTGCGTTTATGAAAGCTTCGAACGTATTGGATGGATCTTTACATCTTTTAAACCTCCAAAACCAAAACTGAGCAAGAATCGAAGACTGTTTTCTAACGTAATTAAAAAGAAAATTAGCGAAACGTTTAATGATATAAACAAGCAACTTTTTGAAAACCTCTTAGCAATAATCAATACTCTGGGTGATGATAATGCGCCAAAAGATTATAGATTTGGGACAAGAGATTTTGAATATGTATGGGAGTCCATGATAGATAAAGCGTATGGCATAAAAAACAAAGTAGATTATTACCCTTCAACACGATGGGTAATTGACGATAAGGAATATGAGAATCATTATCTGAGACCAGATTCCATTATGCTTGCAAATGGAAAGGTTTATGTCCTTGATGCAAAGTATTATAGATATGGAGAAACAGGAAATGGGTATAATTTGCCACAGTCTGCAGATATTAATAAACAGATAACATATGGAGAATACATTGCCGAAGCAGATGCTTTTCAAGATGCCGATGGCAATAATCCGACAGTCTATAATGCCTTCATAATGCCATATGACTCGTTTGGAGATACTTTTCATACTGAAAGGACTCTACATTATTTTGGAAACGCTTTAAGTGATTGGAAGGCATCTGATGGAATTAAGCCATATGAAAAGGTGGCAGGTATTTTATTAGATGTTAAAACGATAATGAAAGATTATTCCCATAATGACCGTAGAATTAATGAGTTGATAGAAATAATTGAGAACAATATAGGACTATAGATAGAGCAATGACTGATGTTCACACAAGCGAAACACGAAGTTTCAATATGTCCAGAATAAAGAGTAAAAATACAAAACCTGAGCAATTTATTTGCCATGAACTTTTTAAGCGAGGGTATCGTTACAGGAAAAATGCCAACTACATCGAGGGTCATCCGGATCTTTTCCTGAGGAAGTATAACACAGCAATTTTTATTCATGGCTGTTTCTGGCATAGGCATAATACCTGTAAGTACGCATATATGCCAAAGTCGAGAGTAGAGTTTTGGCAGAAGAAGTTTGATAGCAATCAAAAAAGGGATAGATATGTGCAAAATAAGCTCCAAGATGAAGGCATCAGATGTTTGATAGTCTGGGAATGCACAGTAAAGAAAATGCGAAAAGATAAATCATATCGAGACTTAATTATCAATAGAATTGAAATGTTTCTAAAATCTGATGAATTATTTGCAGAGTTTTAGGTTTAAGACAGAACAATCAGGAGGGTAGTGGCATGTCACTAGGAACAAGAAAACTAACCAATAGCACAGATGAAACATCTGTATCGAGCTTATTCTCAATGGATTTGGTTTTTGGAATCCCTTATTTTCAGAGAGCATATAAGTGGAGAGATAAGAATATTATCAGATTTGAGAATGATCTCGAGACTCTCTTAGATTATGAGGATACGTCCCATTTTCTAGGGGCAATTATTGTTTTTGGGAAAATGAAAAGTCCGTCTGAATCTAGTTACTTCGAAGTAATAGACGGACAACAGAGACTGACCACATGTTATTTGTCACTGATGGCATTAGCGAAGACATTCACCGAACACAATATGTTAGAGGACGCGATGGGGTTGTATGAAAAGTATCTTGTCTTGCCTCACAAAACAAAATACATTACTAACGCAAAGCTAATCTGTTGCAAGGAGGATAGAGCAGGAATGAATCATGTTTTTCATGATTTAACTTCAAATAGTGTGTTCTTGCATATGATTCAAGATGAGAAAAAAGAGTACAAACCAATGCCAGACACCGGATCAAAAACTGGAAGGATATGGACAAACTACAGGTTGTTACATAAATTTTTTGAAAACAAATATGACGAAAATGAAAAAATAGAGGCAGGACAAGGGAAAAAAATACTGCAGGATCTATATGCTAAACTAGTTAACTGTATGAGTATGGTTCAAATTGTTGTTAAGGATCCAACTGATGGTCCAAAGATATTTGATAGCTTAAATTCCAAACAAGAACCCATGACGATCGGGGATCTTGTTAGAAACGAATTGTTTTCAAAAATTGCCGATCATGATGATGATGAAATTGACAGTCTTGACAAAGATTATTGGCATCCGTTTTATGAAAAATTCAAACAAAACAACAACAATAATTATGATAAAGTCTTTGAGCAATACTTTTTTCCATATGTGTTAACACTTAACCATTCCGTGAAGAAGGCAGATGCGTTTAATTATTTGCGAGACGAATGGAGTAAAATTGATAATCCCAAAAAGATAATTGAACAGTTGGAACAATATCAAGATATTTTCATTGATTTGTCTTATGGCACCAACTTAACAAAGTGTGACCCAGACATTCAACATGCTATCTATAGATTGGCAAGGATGGAGACACCAACTTCAGTTTTCCCTTTTGTTATGCAAGTAGCTAGGGCAAGCATTGATGGGAAGATAAGTGTAAAGAATGCAAAAGGAATCTTTGATAGGGTTGAATCATTCCTTGTTCGCCGTGTGGTATGCGGATATGAACCGACAGGGTTACATGCTACGTTTAAGGCACTCTGGAATGATTGTGAGGGAGATTACAGTATAGATACTGTTGTTGGTAATATTAGGAGGCACTCTACTGTCAAGTGGCCAGATGATAATGAGTTTATTCTGAATATTAAAAGTAGACCACTTTATAAAGTTAGAATGACACCTTATTTATTGGCGGAATGGAATGGTCATCTTGGTGGAGATGTGCCTGTGTTAGAATCTCAGCAAATAGAGCATGTCTTGCCTGATACTCCGGATAATAATTCTCAATGGTTAAAAGATTGGAGTAAAAAAGAACATGAAGAAAAGAAACATTGTTTGGCCAATCTTCTTCCTCTTTCAGGCACAATAAATGCGTCCATACAGAATGATGATTATAAAAATAAGAGACCTCGTTATATCAATGATTCTGCATTAAAAGCACCTCGGGAATTTGCAAAAAAATATAAAAAATGGACCCCTGTCGAGTTTAATCAAAGAGCTAATAGCCTTGCTGATTGGGCTGTAGAACGATGGCCGTATTAAGGATTAGAGGGTCTTCATAATGATTGTGTTTCATTAGGCGTGGGTCTGGCAAAGGGGATTCTTATTAGAACAGTCAGGAAAGAGTGATAAACAATGAATACAATTCAATTGATAACAATAGAGGGGAACACAGGGCGCTTTCAGTCCATGGGAGTTGTGGAATCGTCGTTTTCTAGTGTTCACGCTTTTGATGATTATGATATTAATATAATTGACTTTACTGATGATGGCATATGGCAAACACTGAGCCCAAGTGTAACAAAGAATATAACAAGTTATAAGGAATTAGTAACAATTTGCGAAGCGTTGAAAATTGCAAATAGCAGTAAAACGGTTTTTCTGCTACCCGGAAATACTAATTATAAATATAACTATAAAAAATCCGGATCTTCTAACTCTCTTGGCTTTCGCTCAACAGAGCAGCTAAAAAACATTATTCCTACGGTGATAGATATTATTTCAATAGTACAACCAGTCTTTTTTCAGTTGATCTTCTCAAACACCAATACTGCTATTAATGAATATACTATCGAAAGTGATTTTGTTTTTACCCAAGTTGGTACTTTCCGAGCGGTAACATACTCCGCAGCTAGCCGGCAAGCAACAACCATACAGAGCAGTAATAGTGTCTTTACAACGCTCAAGATAGAAACTAGTGAGGAGTTAGAAGAGTTGCTGCGTGCTGCAAATCTATTAGATAGAAATAGCACCATTCCTGAGTGGATCGATGATATTGAATGCTTCGATGATCATGAACTAAAAGCGCAAATTAGAAAACATGAGAAAGTAATATCAGAGCACCAAGAGCAGATAAACACTATAAATAATAAGTTGCAAGAAAACAACAAGTATAAATCTGTTTTGTATTCAAATTCTGAAGAGTTGGTCGACGTAGTTTTAGATATTCTTGAAACGATGCTTTTATGTGATTTATCTGCCTTTGAGGATAAAAAGGTTGAAGATTTTCTGTTCGAACACGAAGGATGTTATTATATTGGGGAAATAAAAGGAATATCTTCGAATGTAAAATCAACCAATATCACTCAATTGCAGTTGCATGTTGGTAGTTTTTTAAATGATCATCCCGAGGTGGAGTTGGAGAAAATAAAAAAACTATTAATTATTAATCATCAAAGGAAAATACCATTGTTACAAAGGGCGCCGGTTGATGAGAAACAAATAGCAATAGCGAGTAATTATAATAGCTTAATTATTGAGACTTCTACCTTGTTGAAAGTATTTGAAAAATATAGAGACGGTCAAGTATCAACAGAAAACTGTTTCAATATGTTGAATCAGACAGGTCTTCTGTCTTTATAACTAAGAGGGAGAAGTTAATTTTGAAGAAGTTGACATGTTTGAATCACAAGATATTTATGTGTAGCAGTGGAAAGAATAGGGATGAGAGATTATCGAGAAGAATTAACATCGTGTGGTAATAGTTATAGTTTTAAGAAAGATGGGAAAATACGATAGCCTGTTAGAAGAATATAAGAACACTACAATCGATGAAGATGTCCAATTTAGGAAAGCTCTAAATGCTCTCAATGAAATTGCTGACGATGCTGCTAATACTGCAGAATTGTATGCAAATGCTGAAGCTGTCCTAAACGATATTGATGAGAGGTTTAGGGAAGAAACGAAACTGGACAGAGTGGATGTTGCTTTTCTTATGTTAGCGACCGCGTTACAGATCAGCCGTTGGATTGTCATTGCCAAGGTTAACCAGGCTCTTGAGCAAAAGATTGCTGATGCCAGAGTAGATCACAATGACGGCGCTATCTTAAGCATGGAAAAAGAGAAAAGGCAGATTTTTTATGATAGACATCAGAATGATCCTCATATCAAAAGCAAACATCGGGATTGGGCAAATATAATATTTGACAGCGTTCCTTACGATATCACAAAAGGCAGTCCGTTATTCGGTGTTAATATGGAAGCTGGCTTTCATAGAGTTCATACACTTGGACATGATCCCGTTTTGGGATGGATATTTGGCACGATGAATATCTTGTCAGATACAATCACGCTTGAGGATTTTAGGACTTTTAACGTATGCATGGACAAGGGAAGAAAAGCATGGTCAGGACGAACTACCTTACCTATTGCATTTTACGATGCATATGACAGTATTAGGGAAGATTCTACTCGCTTACCGGCAGCGGTTTTTGCACAAGCGATACACTTAAAATCAGATGTATATACAAAACAAGGGCTACCTGTTCCGATATTAGAATCATTTGCGCCTGATTTTGCGGGGGAAATATACAAAGAGGGATATGATTCATTATGCCTGATGAAAGACGTAGCTGTTGTAGGTGTTCAGGCAGTATCATCTATATTGATTAATATGCTAGTAGCTGCAATACATGGACTGTTTTACGATTCCAAACAGTATCCAGATCGTGAGTTATACGAGGTTAAAACCAGAAAAATAATATCAATCTCAAATGTAATTGCATCGTCGAGCAATCTGATTTGGGTTGGTGGGAATGCATGGATGGGAAATGAAGCCGCATGGAAGGATCTGGACATTGGAGGCATTCTTGTTACAGCATATCGTTTGGTTAAAGATGTGAACTTTATTAGGAGAGTCAAACAGGAATATCTGGAAAATGAGTGGAACAAAAAAGTTCTGGGAAATGAGTATTCATTTATTACGGAGGCCGATGTGAGTAAGAGAGATATCCAAAGAGGAATAGAAATACAGGCGAATGCCGACGCTGAAAAACAAGAGAAAATGGCGAAAGGTTTGGAAAAACAAGGGGAGCTTTTAGCAGAAATAAAAGAAGGTCAACACGAGGTTAGGAATGCGGTTGGTGTTGTATTAGACGAAATGGCTGCTGAAGAAGCGCAGGATTTATTTGATTTTGAAATAGTAAAGGGGCCACGTGATTTAGGCAGAAATGAAAAACTCGCATTATGCGCGGCTATATATACATTGATGGATAAATTTGGACAGAATAATGACTTTCAAACTATTTTTTATCTTAACCTTGAGAAGTACCTAGGCGTGAATAGAAGAATAACAGGATTTAATTTTGACAATCTCAATAATATTGATAGCCACTCAGATCGAATAATAATGCTTAAAGTGATCTGTGCGTTTTTATCCCTCGGAGATGAGAACTTTTCTTTTAAGGAGGATGCGAATAATTATGGATGGCTCCAGAGTTTTACATCTGAGAATGATGTGAAAGCTGCTTGTGATGAAATTAGGGAGGAGATTGAAATACTCGGAAATGTAGGAATTGTCAACCGTTATAAAACAGTTGAACCGAAACAATCTTCAACAATTCAGAATCAAGAAAAGCCTAAAATTGAAGAGGCGGAAATAGTTGAGATTAACAAAGAGAATAATGATTACTCTGATCTCAAAAGTATCATTCAGTCGTATGTAATTGATGAAGATGCCTTTGGAAAACAACTTAAGAAAATACCAAGGTCGGTCACTAAGGAATTAAAAAAGACATTTCAGAACCTAAATCTTGATACGGTATTGTTTGCTTCTGATGTAGGCAATGGTTGCCTTGTTTTTACAACGGCTGCATTGTATATCAGGACTGGAAATCTTTTAAGAGGAAAGTATTTACGTATTCCTTATAACTTAGTTAACTATGAAAAAATGGCTACAGGCGCAGGAAAGGCAAAAGGGACTAGAAAACTGATATTGCCTTATAGTGACGAAAACGGAACAGAAAGCATAGCTATTGTAGATGATTCAAAGATAACTGAGGAAAGGCTCCAGGACTTACTACAAGATATTCATGAATCGAAATGTGATATTGCGAAAACTGATAATAATTTGCAATTACAAGAATTAAACGCCATTCAGCAAATCACGTTTTTTCAGATACTTGGCAACATTATGCTTCGTGAAGATAGATGCATGACGGAACTTTATCTGTTAATTCGTGACCATGGTCTGGAAGATAGATGGGAAGAAATTGCAAAGGAATTTGATGATGACGATGGGCTTGAAGAAAGAATAGAAAGATTTCAAACAACAATTCCTTATCCTTCTGAAAACAGTATTTTATCGCAATCTGTTTCACTTGCATTACGAACCATTTTTAGAACAAACACTCTCGAAGGGAAGGAAGTCTCAATTCTATCAGCAGACTCAGAGGATTTAATTAAAAAACTTGGTATTACTTGCATGTCAGAAAAAGAATTCAATGAAGTGATTAGAATGGCTGCTCTCAGCAAGAGAAATGTGACGTCACAAGACTTGTTTGATATTGATACTCAATTGAAGAATGATGCTCTTTATCATGGCAGCATAGAAAGAGGATATTCAGTGCTATCTGAAATCGTGCAGGAAGCAGTAGACAAGGAGAATGCCAAGAAAAACAAAAAAACTCTAGGTATTATTAAGAAAAATAGATGATGATATCGTAAAGTATAGGTGCCACAGATACAAGTACTTCGATGGCAATGAAAATGAATGGGTTAAAGATGAGTAGTTTATTGAATCTTGGCCAGTGGATGGTCCAAATATGCCGACATGGTTAAAAGAAAGAGTTCAGTAGAGTTATTGGTGAAAGTTATTGTCCGACAAAACTGTTAATATGCAAATGACGTATCTGTTGAATGAAATATGGTTGAGAAAAGTGAGAGGGATCAGTGTTTAATCGACAATATATTGCCACTTGGTTTTATCAGAAACAAATCTATCATGATAAATTTGAAACCAGGTGCTAATTGTTATGAAGATTATCTAGCAGATTTTCTTAATGAGTCAAAATGGTTCATGTCAAAGACCATGGGAGGTAAATTCAGAAGGCCTGATTCGGAAGCACATGGCGAAAACGATGCATTATCTGACAATGATCTATATGAAATTGATTTCAAACTGATACTTGGGACTTCATTTCAACATGTCAAGTATTTGACCGAACCGCAAATCAGCACCAATGGCACAGGAGTCACTTATTACTTAAAAAGTGTTGGCGAGGGCGAATACAAAGCAATTGTTTTACATGTAGCGTTACGGGAATATAGTGAAAAGGAATTAGCAGCAATCCTGAAAATGGATATTAGACAATGTAGTGAAATCGAGGAAGATATACGGCGTTTTTTGAAATCAATTATAAAGAATAAAAATTTATTATTATTTTATCCTGCGGTTTTTGATAACAGTGGGAATAATAATATTTGCAATGAAGATGTTTTAATTGCATTATTTGAGGACTATGATGAGGCACTAAAAATTAGAAACAAATTTGTCAAAGATAAAGAGACGTATATTGGAACAATCTACAACAACAATATCATTATAGGATTGTGTTGCAAAGATAGAATAGTCCCCATAGATTCTATTCGTGTTGACAAAAGCAAAACTTTTCAGCAGATTTGTCGTCATTATGATATGAATCCATTAATTAAATCCCTCATGACGTTTGAGCCTTAGGGGCAGATTTTAATAATCTAATTCTAATAATGAAAAACCACAGATCACCTGTGGTTATTTTTTGTGTCCAAGAACCTCGTTATAACCTCGCGAAATTTTCAAGTCCCATAGTGAGGAGCAACGCGCAATTATGTGTTGACCTCGTCGTTACAACGAGATGTAGAGTAAGGAAGAGAGGTTTGCGATGTCACTATGGAACATGAAAGAAGTAACTCGAATAACCGGAGCGACAGAAAGTGCTTTGCGTTACTATAACGCGAAGGGCGTACTGCCACCAACAGTCCGTGAAGAGACGGGCAGACGCCAATGGTTTTATGACGATGAGGCGGTTGATAAACTGAAGAGGTTGTTTTTGCTTAAGTATATTGGGCTTTCGGTAGAGGAGGCAGGAACAGCCATCTGCGATGAAGAAGTGTTTCGGAGAGCGATCATGAAGAGCCTGGAAGAGCTGAAGAGGGAACGAGACAAACTGGATTTACAGATATTTGTAGCCCAAACACTGGCGGTATCTGACGGAATGGATCTGTTTGTGATGGATGACGAATTAGATGAAGAGAAGAAGCTACTATTGAACAGTGTAATACGAGAATGCATTAAGGAAGGAGCGATCAAATGAAAAAGAAATTGCTTATGATTATTATGTGCGCATGTATGATGTTATGTGTTTCTGCCTGTGGAGAGGCATCAAATGATTCCGGTACTTCAGGAAATGAGGAGGTTACAACAGAGGATGATGTTGCTAAGGTGGAAGTCCAGAATAAGGAGCTGCCGGGCGGAACATATGTCATTGGAGAGGATTTTCCCGCTGGAAAATACAACTTCACGTATAAGACAGAAATGACAGAAGAAGATTATTGGGGAAATGATTATTTCTATATTACAAGAGAAGGTTCCGAGGGAGCAGATGAAACGTTAGGAGGCACAAAATTCGATGAGAGATTTGGCGGCTTTGAATATGGTGCTGCAAGCAATGGGAAGACATCCTTTGCGAACCTGAAGGAAGGGGATACAATTATGGTTAATGCCGATGAGGGGAGTTGGACGTACTAAATCATCTTCCGTCATTGGATGAGATCAGACCAGACTGGAAGCATACCAGTCTGGTCGAGTTTTGTTGAGAACATTTAAGATATGTTATAATAATAACATACAAGAATTGTGAAAAGATAAGAAATAGATCTAATAAGAAAACATAAGTGATAATTGATTATCAATGAAAGAGATTTATTATGAAAGAGAAGAAAATTAATAATGATGACAAATTAGAGGATGTAATCAAAACAGGCAAAAATATTGCAAAAAAAGGAAAGAAATTAGCGAAGCTCAAAGTATCATTAGGGATAGTAGTTTCTATTGCTTTGGTTGTCATTATAGTAGTTGCGTTTGTTATACCTTCCCAACAGTCCAAGCCATCAGATCCGGTTATTGACCCTGATACAGATTTAATAGATCTTATTAACTTGAATCAGATTAATACACTAAAAATGAATTATACCGGAGTTACAGTAGTAACGGTTGAAAGGAAACTCGCGCGGGATTTAGAATATTACGTTAAATATGACGCAACGGTAAAGGCAGGGTTTGATGCCAATCAGGTTAAAAGCGAAAAAAAAGAAGATAATGGGGTTATGACTATTACAATAACATTACCGGAAATAACATTCTCTGATCCATCAATAGACATTAAAACAATTCAGTTCATGAACGAAGACAAGTCTTATAGTGGACATATGTCTGATGCTCTAAAAGAATGTAAGAAAGATATAAAAAGGGAATTAGAAAGCGATGAATTAATAAAAGACACAGCAAAGGCAAATGCTGTTAATCAAGTAAAAGCAGCAGTTTTGCCATTCTTGCAGAATGCTGAAACAGATGAGCTTAAATATAAATTGGAAGTGAAATAGGTGGATAAAATGAAAAAAATATTACTGATAGCAACATCGATAGTGCTATTAATTATTATGTCCGGGTGTGGTGACAATATTAAATTATCAAAAAAGATTGATGCTGATTCTATAAAGACGATAGCTGAGTTTTCTACTGTTGAAGGTGTATACCATAATGTCGCAACATACGATCAGGACATGAACAATCCATGGTTTAAGTTTTGGAAAAAAGGAAAAAAGAAATTCTGGTGTGAATATGAAGGCACGGTCACTGTGGGCTTCGATGCAAATAAGATGTCAATAGATATAGGGAGCAAAGAAACAGAAGCTGCAGAGACCATAATAACTATTGCCATGCCAAAACCCAAAATTACCGATACGAATGTAAACGAAGACAGCATAAAGCTATTTTTTGATAATGAATCGCAGAAGATAGCTGGTGAAGAAGAACGACAAGCTATAGAAGCTGCTCAGAAGGAGATGAGAAGTAAAGCCAAAAAAGATGACGCATTAGAGAGCCGAGCTATAAATAACGCAAAATCAAATATTGAACAATTTGTGGATAAAATGAACGAGCTGACAGATAGTACAGAATATAAAATAATATGGAATGATGTAATTGAATAATTAACGAAACATGGAAAACGACTACGACCTTTGGCTTTTCACGAGTTTCAGGCTCTTTAACCCCAGCATCAAACGATTCTGGGGTTCATTTTTTAGTATAAATTGCCTTTACTTTGTTACGAGTGACAGATGTGGTATTCTTATATTACAAATGTAAGGAGGTATAATGCATAATCCATTCCACCCTGGCGATATCGTCCAACACTTCAAGCGGGAAACTCTGGACGAAGAAGCCTTGGCGCAAAACAAATATCTGTATAAGATCATCGGAGTTGCAACGCATAGTGAGACCGGCGAGCCGATGATGGTTTATCAGCCTTTGTACGAAGAAAAGGGAATGTACGTAAGGCCGCTTGAAATGTTTTTGAGTGAAGTGGATCACGAGAAGTATCCGGACATCAAGCAGAAGTACAGATTCGAAAAGGTTTCAGATGATATAGGAGGTATTGAATAATGGCAAAGATGCTTCACGTTACGATTCAGACGAATCGGTTTGAAGAGGAAATTGCGTTTTATGAGAAAGAGGTCGGATTGACTTTGCAGAGAGATATGAGACCGAAGAAGGATTTGGTTTTCTTGGCAAATGCAGAAGGAGATACCTGTGTAGAAGTGCTTCGCAATCCGGAAGCGGAGCGATCAGGTAATCCGAACCTGTCTATCGGTTTTCAGGCAGATGACGTTACTGCGAAGCGGGAGGAATTGATTGCTGCAGGTTATGAGGTAACGCCAATGATTTCACCAATGCCCAATGTTCAGTTCTTTTTTGTAAAAGATCCTGCTGGCGTTAACGTGCAGTTTATTTAAGACAGTCAAAAAAATGATCACATACAAACACAATATTCCCGCAACTGAATACAACAACCTGCGGATCGGTGCAGGCTGGCGCAGCCTCTCCGTTGAGCAGGCTGAGGTAGGGTTGATCAACTCGGCTCACCTTATTTCCGCATGGGACGATGACAAGCCTGTCGGCGTAGCTCGTGTGATTAGCGACCGTGGATACATCTACCTGATCGTCGATGTGATTGTAGCGCCTGAATATCAGGGGCGGGGAATCGGACGCCATATGGTGGAAGAAATAGAAGCATGGCTTCGCCAGGAGAAGGAAGGCAAGTCGACCATGATGGTCTATCTTATGGCGGCAGAAGGCAAAGAAGAGTTTTACGAAAAGTTTGGATTCAGACGCCGGCCGGGCGAAGGCCACATGGGAGCCGGAATGACGAAGTGGATGGAATGAAAAGATTAATCGCTTTTACAATTCTATTATGCATGTTGCTTTTGCCTGCGTGCGCGGATGAGTCGGCTGTGCAGGAGCCGGAGACTGAAACTGAAACAACGACGGAATCAGTGCAGTCTGAAAGCTATCCGGAAACAGAGTCTTGGGAGGTTCCGCCGAACGCGGAAGAATCACTCGTGCCTTCTCAGGATGAAATCGATGAGGCCATGATGCATGAAGCCCAGGAGGCGTATGATGAGTATATTATGGAGATGATGCAGCAGGAAAATGCGCAGTATCCACCGTATTTTTAAAACGTTGCCTGGGAGGAGGTAGAAGATATGAAAAAGCTATTTATTGCAGCGCTTTTGATAGTTTTTTGTTTTGCTTTTGCAGGATGCGGCTCATCTACGCTTAAGGTAGAGATTGCCGGTAACAGCGGCTACGGATGGGGCATGGTGGACGTCGATACAGGAGAGTCTATCTTTTACGATAAGCTCATCTACGGTGATCAGGAAGTCGTGGATACTGTTGTAACGGGATACGCATGGGATAAGCCTTCGGTATTCCTGGCTTTTTCTGATGACGCAATCAAGGAACTCAGCGGTACGGACAGCAATGGCAATCCGGTGGACAACATGCTTCAGCTCGACTACGACAACGGTGTGAAACTGGAACGCCAGCAGGAGTTCAAGTACACCCTTGAGGACGGCGTGCTGACGCTGATACCTTAAGAGAAAGAAGGGTAGGTGGAGTCAATGCAGCAACAGGATGAGAGAAGAATAAATAAGCACATATTTGTGTGGGTTTGCAACTTTCTTTTTGGATCGCTAGGAGTAGATCGATTCATAAGAGGTCAGATCGGACTGGGCATAGTAAAACTGATAACCGGCGGAGCATTGGGCGTTTGGACTATTGTTGATTTTATCATTTCGCTGGTGAAGTGTTATGGTGTTGAGTTCGGCAGTTCAGAAGATGTCGTTTTCATAAATGGTAAATATGCAAGATAAGAGAAAAGGAGTGAGAAAACAAGAGATTATGTTGTATTTACGGACAAGAGATTCATTGCAGTCAATGTCCAGGGTATTACAGGAAAAAACATGTTTTCAAGAAAAACAATGGGTTTATAGAAATAAGATGGTATCCCCGGAAAAGATACGATAAAGGGAAACGAAATCATCTGCATGTTTTTTAAGATGTAGCACGAAGAAAGAAGGGACGAAGTTCCTTCTTTTTCAAATGCGTTTGTACACTGTTAGTATGTAAAGCGTATAACAATTAAATATTTACAGGAATATGAGGTCTAAAGCAAAAAAATGAAACTGCATTGTCGCGGCAAAACCCGAATGGGCGGGCATCACTGGCCTCGGAGAAATTCGGGCAATCCCGACAGCGTCTCTTGTGGAAAGCACCGGCTTTATGGCTGTTGATATTTTCTTCCTTGTGATGCTGGCACGCGCCAAAACGTCTGGCAGCACCAAGGCTGCAGTCATCATCTCCGCTCTGCTCCTTTGCGTTCTGTTCGTCATCGTGGAACCGGTGCTCAACGCGTGGGAATACCAGCAGCTCATGGTTCAGGTGCCGCAGATCGGAGTCGCCTCTACGGGAACTGCCCTGATTTCCGCAAAACAGGGCTTGCGGGAGTTGGTTCGGTTGATCCTGTTTGTTTCCGGTGCGCTCTCCTTCCTTTCGATGGGCGGCTTTTGGGGCAAGTATGCAAGCAGGGAAGAACAATAGCAGCAAGACAGTCGTATTATTACTGTACAGAACATGGGAGAATATAAAGGACTTGTATTTTCAGTTAGTTCTTATCTGTACTACGCTCAATACTGGGAATAAGAATGCCACATTGCCATGGTGTATGCATAATTACATTTGACCGGCAGGGTTTTCTGACGAAACTCAGTCGGTCTTTTGCAATTCGATTCAGCACCCCGGAAACGTTATTGGAAACGGGGAGAACTGATGGGAAAAACAAAATAATGAAAATGATTGCACTTAGAAATGCAACAAAAGCAACAATTAATAGCAAACAAATATTAAAATTCTTATATATTAAACAAATAAGTTACATTATTTAGTTCAATTCAAAGAATGATTGACATTTAACAGTAAAGCAATTATTATATTTATGAAAATATTTTCATAAATCAACCAACAAGCCATTGCAAAGAAAGTAATAGATCGGAAAGGAGAAGAAAATGTCAGACTTAAACACAAAATCTCAAAAGGAGATAAAGCAGGATGTAAAAGTCGATGAAGACTATCCCTTAGATCATGTGCCTGCATCGGCGAGACGGAGTTTGCTTTCTGTCAGTGCTGTGCTGATCGGCTTCACATTCTTTACACCGACCATGGCTTCCGGAGCGCAACTTGGCGCGGCGTTCCCATTTGACCAACTTCTGGTTATTATCATAGGGGGTTCATTGATTCTGGGGTTCTATGTCGCATCAATGTGTGCAATTGGAGCCAAAACGGGATTAACTGCAGTACTGCAGTCAAAATACACCTTCGGAACTATCGGTGCGAAGTGGTCGGACATTATTCTTGGCGGAACCCAGATATTCTGGTACGCGATCACAGCCCAATACATGGGCGTGTTGTTTGCCAGCGCCTTGGGCATGGACGGTAAAGGATGGGAGATTCTGTGGATCATCATTTGGGGCATAATCATGGGAGCAACTGCGCTCTTTGGCGTCAGAGCCATGACCATTGTTTCATATGTAGCGATTCCACTCATGGCCCTGCTGATGATCATGGTTATGGTCCTCGCAATCAGAGAAGTAGGAAGCTTAGATGCTATCCGCGAAATTGCGCCTACATCAGAGATGAGTATTGCATCGGCTATTACAGTCATCGTAGGAACGTTCGCCTCTGGTGGAACACAGGCAGGCAACTGGGCAAGGTTCTGTCGCAGCGCTAAGGCTGCATTTATAGCAGGACTCTTTGGGTTCCTGGTTGGCAACGGCATCATGATTTTCTCAGGTATGCTTGGGGGACTGGTATTCGGAACAGGGGATCTTATTGAACTGATGATATCCATGGGAATTATCTTCTGGGCGCTGATTATCCTAACCCTCAACATCTGGACTACGAATAATGCGACCGCATATGCGTTTGGCATGGCAGGATCGGAGTTCTTTAACAAGGCGAATAAGACACCATTCATAGTTGGGGGCATCATTATTGCGCTGATTATGGCATGCCTGAACATTCTAAATGTGTTCATGCCAATGCTCGGATTGCTCGGAACATTCGTACCGCCTTTAGGAGGAGCGATGATTGGAGACTTTCTCTTCGTATATAAGAGGAAAATTCCAAAGCTCCAGTACATCCATTTCAAGACTGTCAGGCCGGGTCCTTGGATTGCGTACATAATCGCTTGCATCGTTGCTTATTTCACCGGACAAGCCGGAATTGGAATACCATCATTGCAGGGAATCATTCTTGGAATTATACTGGTACCTGTCATACACATAATACTTACTAAATGCGGCGTGAATGATGATCATCCCGTTGATGAAGGTGCAGAGTATGTATAAGAAGGAGAATAGGAAATGCTTTTGGTAAAAAACGCATCCTTAAGAGGGGAAAAAGAATTAAAAGATATTTTGATTGATGGTGGGAAGATAAAAGAGATTGCGAAAAAAATTGACAGCAAGGAAGGCATCGTCATAGATGCACAGGGAAATCTTGTGACACCTCCATTGGTTGATCCTCATGTGCATCTCGATGCAGTCCTCGTGGCCGGACTTCTGCAGAGAAAGAATGAGACAGGGACTCTGGTTGAAGCCGTTGACATCTGGAACGAGTGGGCGCAGGATCTCAACAAGGAGAAGATGAAGGAAAATGCAAGAAAGATCATTGACTGGTACATTGCCAACGGTGTGTTGCGCGTCAGAACCCATGTCGACGTGACAGAGCCGACACTCACCACAGTTAAAGCCATCACAGAACTAAGGGACGAAGTTAAGGATCTCGTTGATCTCCAGATCGTTGCGTTCCCTCAGAACGGCATCTTTACAGATCCTAAGAACCTTGATCTTCTGAAGGAGTCGATAGAAATGGGCTGTGACGTCATAGGCGGAGCGCCGCATCTTGAGTACACCAGAGAGGATGGCGTGAAAGATGTCGAGACCGTTTACGATCTTGCTGAGAAATACGATAAGATGGTAGATATCCATATCGACGAGACAGGGGATCCTCAATCCCGCTTTGTCGAAGTAATGGCCAAGGAGAGCATAAACAGGCAGATGGGCGCTGTTTCAACGGCATCACATACAACGGCGATGCATAATTACAACAATGATTACGCCCACAAACTCATCGGATTTATTGCAAAGGCAGGGATGAGCATGATCACCAACCCGTTTGATAATTCAGTGCTCCAAAACAGACTTGACGGATATCCGAGGAAAAGAGGACATACGCGGGTCGATGAAATGCTGGACAGAGGCATCAATGTATGCATTGGGCATGACTCCATCATGGATCCGTGGTATTCAATGGGTTATGGCAACATGGTTCAGGCAGCTTTTTTGTTGGCCCATACAGCACACATGAATGGTGCAGCGCAGCTGCAGCAGCTCTTTGACATGATTACCATCAACTCCGCCAGATGCATGTGCCTTGATAACTATGGCATCAGGGAAGGAAATCAAGCGGACCTGATCATCTTCGACGTAAAGACTGTGGATGATGCGATCAGGCTGCAACCGACAGTGACTCACGTTATCAGAAAAGGGGAGCTGATCTGTGAATCCACACCTGCAGTAAGGCAGCTCAAGTTTAAGGATGAAACCGTGAACTTTATCGTTTGATCAATCGAAGGGACTGCCTTGTGCAGTTCCTTCGATTATTGTAGTATTAAGATATAGTTTACGGAGGTAAAGTATCTTGAATATCAAAGAAGTAGCCGAGCGGGCAGGTGTGTCAATCACAACCATATCCAGAGTGCTGAATGCGCCTGAAAAGGTCAATGTGAAGACAAAAGAAAAAGTCCTTGCAACCATGGAGGAAATGAACTATACGCCGAACTGGTTCGCAAGGAATCTCCAACATAGCAGAACTAACCTTATTGGCGTTATCCTGCCTGATAACCTTCAGCAATCGAACATGGAACTAGCGAAGGGCATTGAGAAAATCGCGCTTCAAAAAGAATGCAATATAATTCTCTGCAACACAGGATACGACAGGCATATTGAGAACGAACATATACAAAGGCTCATCGAACGGAGTATTGATGGGTTGATCCTAATATCATCCACTTTAACGAAAGAGGATCTTGACATAATCAAAGACAAAGCAGTCCCTTTCGTCCTTGTGGAAAAAACTGCTGCATCAAAAGGCGAAAACATAGTTTATACGAATAATGACACGGCGACTTATGAAGCGGTCAGTTACCTGGCTGAAATGGGCAGAAAAACAATCGCGATCATTACCCCACTCAAAAATAGTTTCACAAATGAGGAAAAACTCAGAGGGTACAGGGAAGCCCTTAAAGATTGGAAACTTGAAATCGACAAAGAAATAATCCTTAAAGCAGAAGATACTCTGGAAGGAGGGTTTGCGGCAACCAATAAACTGATCAACAGCGATAAAAAACCGGATGCCATTTTCGTATGTACAGACACGATGGCTTTTGGAGCGATTGAGGCGATTCGGCAGAACAATCTGACTTCCGATGAAATTGGCGTCATAGGGTTCGATGGGCTTGAGGTTGGTGCAGTGGTTGAGCCGAAACTTACGACCGTCAAGCGGCCTTCCTATAGGATGGGTCTTACAGCAGGAAGAATGTTGTTCGATCTTATTGAAAATGAAACCGGGGAAGATGACGAGCAGGCGGTCATGCTGCAGTCAAAACTACTGATACGCAAGTCATGCGGTAATAGGGAGAGACTGAGAGAGATATGGTAGGTGTGTGGAAATGATAAAAACGCATATGATGGGCATAGAAATGGATAATCCGGTTGTTGTAGTTTCCGGCCCATGGTCCAGAGGAAGCGATAGAATGAAAAAGGCGCTTGAGTGTGGAGCAGGAGCGGTGGTCACGGAATCAATTGTGAGCGAGGCGATTCCTGAAATAGCACCAAGATACGCGTACAATTCGGAAAACGAAGGCATTCAGAACATTCGGCTCTACAGCAATCTGGAACTGGAAAACTGGATAGATGTTTTGACAGAAATCGATCGAGCCAAGAGGTATGGATCCAAGACCAAGGTCATTGCTTCCATTATGGGAACTACACCGTCAGAAATGGCATACATAGCGCGTAAGGTCGAAAAAACCGGCGTCGACGGCATTGAAGCCGGAATCGCGTGTCCTATGGGGGAAGGTCCGGAGATTATCGCCGGAGATCCAGTCAAAGTTTATGATTTTGCAAAGGCAATTGTAGATGCGGTCTCGATTCCGGTATCGGTCAAACTCAGTGCGGCGACAGGCAATCTGCCTCTTGTTGTAAAAGCCTGCAACAAAGCAGGGCTTTCAGGAATCAGCGGAATCGACACGATAAGGGGGATCCTGGACATCGACATTGACACTCAGAGGCCAAAGCTGGCAACATACGGCGGTTATTCTGGCGCACCGATTCGCCCGATTGGGTTGTCAACCATAGCAGGGATTGCGCAGTCTACAGATCTTCCAATCGTAGGTATTGGCGGAATTAAAAATTATGAACATCTGCTGGAATACATATTTGTTGGTGCATCTGCTGGTGGCATAGGAAGCGAAATACTGCTCAGAGGCTATTCTGTCATTGGGGAAATACTCATGGATCTTGACAATTGGTTGGCGGAGCAGGGCATCAGCAGCATTGAAGAAATAAAGGGAAATGCACTTGGCAGTCTGAAATCTTTCGAAGAAATAAAAGTCGAAGACCTCAAATCAGATTTATTGTCCAAATGTACCAGAAGTGATTGTCAACAGTGTGTTGCGTGCTGTCTGGATGAGGCAATAACATTTAATAAAGAAATAGAAATCGACAAAGATATATGTACCGGCTGCGGCATTTGCATCGACAAGTGTCCAGATCAAAAGCTGAAACTAGTCTGGAAGTAAGAACAACATGCATAGGAAGCAACTCCATTTATTAGAAAGAGGTCGGATTGACTTTGCAGAGGGACATGAGACCGATGAAGGATCCGGCTGGCGCAGTCTCTCATTTGAGCAGGCAGAGGAAGGGTTGAGCAACTCCGCCAACCTGATTTCTGCATGGGATGAGGATAGGCCTGATTAAGGCCACATGGGCGCCGGCAAGCTCCTGATCGGTAAAGTCGAAAGCAATCAGATGCACGGAACATTTCACAAGATACGGATTGGTATTTATCTGGTGGATTACTAATAAGAGGCAGCGTGACTGCCTCTTTTTCTTTATTACACAAGTTGATTGTGTTAATCTTATATTAGAATAAAGTGATAGGAAACAAGTGCCTTATGAAAGTACTGGACGAACTCGAAAGACTTCAGGAAGACGCTCTGAAAAACGAGGACCTGAGGATCAAACTGCTGGCAACCAAGGCGGGCGATAACCCGCTGTCCTGCTTTTGCAGACTTGCCAGAAGCCTCGGGTATGATATCAACGAGATGGATCTGGTTTACGCCGGTGAAGAGGCGTATGCCGGCATGAGAAGAGCGATGAACGGCGGGGGAGAAAACTCCCCGATGCTTGAGAATGAAGACGACTATTACAGCCTGTTTTTCAGCGCGATAGAAAAGAAAGGGAGGTAATACATGCTGTTCATATGTTACCCGAAGTGCACAACGTGCGCGAAGGCTCGCAAGTGGCTTGAGGAAAACGGGATTGATTTTGAAGAAAGAGATATCAAAGAGGATAAGCCGGCCAGAAAGGAACTGGTGAAGTGGCACAAAGCCAGCGGACTGCCTTTGCGTAGATTCTTTAACACCAGCGGAATGCTGTACCGCGAGCTGCAGCTAAAGGACAAGCTGCCGGACATGTCGGAAGATGAGATGTTCGATTTGCTGGCGACCGACGGGATGCTGGTGAAGCGGCCCCTTGCCATCGCCGGAGATAAGGTGCTGGTCGGATTCAAACAGGCGGAGTGGGAAGACGCCCTGAAGTAACCGGACGACATGAGACTGTTTATCGCCATACAACTGAACGATGAGATGAAGAATGCCCTCGTGCGTATCCAGAACGCGATGAAGCGGCAGGGCGTGCGCGGTAACTTCACGAGGCGAGAGAATCTGCATTTGACTTTGGCCTTCATCGGGGAGTACTCTGATCCTGACGAGGTCCTCGAGATAATGGATCAGGTGCAGTTTGAGCCCTTTGACCTGCGGCTCGATGGAGTCGGGGCCTTCGGCAATCTCTGGTGGGCCGGGACAGACGGCTCCGAATCGCTGATGGCAGTTGCGAAGATGCTCAGGCACGGGCTTGCAGACGCGGGGATTCCTTTTGATCACAAGAAGTTCTCGCCGCACATCACACTTGTGAGAAAAGCCCATAGCCTGGACGGCAGGATACCGGCGGGCGTGCTTGAAGGCGCCGGTGAGGCGGAAATGCTTGTTGACCACATATCCCTCATGCGGTCTGACCGCGGGAAGAACGGGATGGTATATACGGAAATTTTTTGATGGAGCGTAAAATGATAACAGGAAAACAGAGAAGCTATTTGAGAAAACTTGGACAGGAGCTGGACGCTCTTGTTTTCATCGGCAAGAACGACGTGACGGATAATGTCGTTGAGGAAATTGACAGAGCACTGAAGACCAAAGAACTGGTCAAGGTCAAGATCCAGGACGGAAGCCTTCTGGAGGCGAAGCCCGTCGCCAATGAGCTGGCGGAGATGCTGAACGCCGAATTTGTTCAGGCCATTGGACGGAAGTTCGTCCTTTACAGACAGGCTCCTGAGAAGGAAAACAGAAAAATCGTTTTGCCGAAATAAGGAATAAAGAAGATGACAGATAACATCAAAAGGATAACAGAAATGGAAATCGCTCTGGACGAGTGCCGGGAGGCTCTGGACGACATGGAGAGCGCCCTCGACCGCCTGGAGTCAGTCCGTGAAAAGATGGGCGAGCTCTTTGCTTACTACGGCAGCGAGGAGTGGTTCGAGGACAGGGAGCTTGAGCTTCCGCCCGACGTAAAGGCTGGGGTGCTGTCCGAGGATCTTGTTTACGACGCGGTTACCGACGCCAAAGACATGTCCGTGCGCATGCTGGAACTGGCGGCGGATGTAATAAAGAAGATATAATCGAAGGATTAATAACAGGAGGAACGGATATGGGAGACAACAATTATCCGAGCGTTGACGGGCTGAAGTGCCCGCAGTGCGGTAAGACTGAGTTCAAGATTCTCGGAACAAAAGGTTCTCTTGCAAAGGCAGGAGTGACTGTTGCTTTCGGAGCTATCGCCAACATGGCTCTCGATTCACAGAGCAAGAAGGACTTTGAACTGAAGCCGGTCAGGTACCAGTGCCTCGGCTGCAAGAACAAGTTCGAAGCGGAGCCGCTGGTTGCGCCTGAGGATGACCTTCTGGAAGAACCGTGCAAAATCACGCTCCACAGACTGAAGAGCGCCGTCGGAATGGCTGTTACTCAGCAGGTGTATCTGAACGGCGTGAAGATGGGAAACGTAAAGAACGGCGAGGACATTACCTTCCAGACCTTCACAAAGCACAATACCGTCTTCGTCACCGATCAGGCGGGAATCGCTTTTCCGGGCTCGCATTCATTCATAGCTGAACCGGGCGGAACGGAAGACATTCAGTTCAAGAGGAAGTTTTTATAGGGGAGGCTTTAAGGCATGGCCCAGATGCAGTTCAAATATGTCCGGATCCAGGGGACGGAGCTGGCGAAGAACACCATGTACAACAAGGGCGTCTTCAGCATGTGCTGGCAGCTCATACAGAATGATGAAATGATCGGGGAGGACGCGGATCTCTACCGCGAGATCGACGACTGGTTCGCTGAGCACCTGCCCTGGCCGCCGCAATGCAAAAACCAGGAGCCTGTTGTCTGCTGGTTCAAGACGGAAAACTCGGAAGAGATGATGAAGATGATAAGGCCCGCTCTGTGGCTTTTGGAGCAGTACAATCATCCGTATTTTCTTGTGTACACGAATACGCCGGGCGAGATCGTCTCCG
>Ga0256407_10003247_pt1 | contig 29336 bp, 27 predicted proteins | sample RumenRJG_04DNA_FD_193489 | JGI IMG/M metagenome (GOLD analysis project Ga0256407, IMG submission 193489) | Bovine rumen microbial communities from Lethbridge, Alberta, Canada - RJG_04 | ecosystem: Host-associated > Mammals > Digestive system > Stomach > Rumen | place: Canada: Alberta...
TCCGTCACTTTCGCGCCGCGTTATGGGCTTGCGAAGCCTTTAGGTTGTAAACCGTTCGTTAGTTGTCTTCCCGACGCTTGGCGCGAAGTAGGTAGGGAGCGGCCCCGCAGGGGCAAAAAGGCGACAGTCGTCGCCTTTTTAGCGAGTCTCCGAGCGGCTGGGCCGCGAAGGCGGAGGCTGCCGGGCTTTTTTTTTTAAATAAAGTTCTTCGCAAGACCGAAAAGTCGCGGGCTTTTCTCCGTCTCTTTCGCGCCGCCTTTCGGGCTTGCGAAGCCTTTTGGTTATAAACCGTTCGTTAGTTGTCTTCCCTACGCTTGGCGCGAAGTAGGTAGGGAGCGGCCCCGAAGGGGCAAAAACGCGACAGTCGTCGCGTTTTTAGCGAGTCTCCGAGCGGCTGGGCCGCGAAGGCGGAGGCTGCCGGGCTTTTTTTGTCTGAGGTTTTTATATGGCCGGAACCCATAGGAGAGGGGGTAGCGAAAAACGCGAAGCGGTTGAAGCGAGGGGGCGACCGCCACCAACGCTTACTTTGTTTCCATTGTGTAGACGCCGTCCCAGATTTGGGGAATGCCTTTTTGAATAAAGTCAACGCAGCGTTTTGAGAAGACTGCGCTGGATTCGTCGTTGGGGTAGAGCTCGGCGGCCATGTCAAAATATTTCTTTGCTTCTTCCAATTCGGATTGCGGTTTTTGGTAGCCGGGGGTGTTGCTTCCTTTCATATAGCATTCCATTCCGCGGTTAAAGATGGCGGCGGCCTTTAAGCGGGCGTCGTTCATCTTGTGTCTAAAGCCAAGAATATTGTAAATGCGAACAGGACGCTCCACGTTGATTACGCGGACGGCGTCAAAACTGCGGGTGACGATTTCGTCGGCGCGGCTGGATTTTTGCAATAAATTGTAAGTGCTTTGAGAGCACATAATCCAAGAGCCGTAAACCTTGTTTGTTCCTTCCAAGCGCGACGCCAAGTTTACGTTGTTTCCCATGATTGTGTAGTTAAGTTTTTTTTCCGTTCCCATATTTCCGACAACCATGCGGCCGCTGTTTAAGCCGACTCGGGATTGCAGGAGCATCGGAATGAAGCCGCTTGAATTGTAGTCTTCGACATAGGCCAAATATTTTTTTGTCTGCTCTGGGGTCCAATTTTCTTGGGCGGCGACTTCTTTCCAAGGCCTTTCGGCGCATTCAGGATATTTAAATTCTTTGTAGAATTCCTTGTTGATCTTTTCTTCCGCCTCGCGCATTTTGATTGCGGCTGCGCAAGAATGGTATGCGTGCTCGGGGTCGTCGATCGGCGCTCCAAAGAAAGAAACGATTTCGTCGCCGACGTATTTGTCAATAGTTCCGCGCTCGCCTTGAATCGCGTCGCTAAGGGCGCCCAAATAATTGTTCAGCGCGGCGACTAATTGTTCGGCGCCTTTTTCTTCGCCGTTGATGTTGTTGACGATTTCGGTGAACTTAGAGAATTTCCTTACGTCGCTAAAGAGCGCGGTCAATTCCTTGTTGTCGCCGCCAACTTGAGCGTACTTTGGGTTTTGGATGATTTGCTCTACGACTTCGGGAGCGACGTAGGCGCCGAACTTTGACTTAATCAAGGCGCGTTCCTTTTCGTTGGAAGAGAAGCGAATGATCATAAGAGAAAGGTAGGCGGTGAACTCAATCAAAACTCCAGCCACAATCGGAACGTAGATGGCAAAGAGGGCCATTAATAGAACGGCGGCTACAATTGAGGCCGCGATTATGATTCCGCCCGTGACATTTTGAATTGACGGCCGCGCTTTAAGCGTTGCAAAAGCGAAGGCAAAGAAAACAAGGGAGCCGATTGCCACTGCCCACCAAGCGGAAAGCGGAATGATGAACTGGCCCGTAACGATTGTGTTGTATACGTTGGCGTGCGTTCCTACGTTTGGAAAAAAGTTTTTGAAGGGAGTGCTTCCCAAATCGGTTGAACCGGTGGCCATGTTTCCGATGACGCAAAATGTTCCGCTAAGATTTTTTTGAACGCTTTCAAAAGTGTCCAAGTATAATTCTGTCGTTGACTTTAATCCGTCAAAGGCGTTGTCAAAGAAGCTTGTAAGCATGGCTGAGTCGTCGTTGGAAATCGCGCGAGTTCCTAAAAGGCTTTCAATGGCGATTTGAATTTCGCTCTGGTAATTTCCCTTGTAGAAGTTTTGAATTCTATTAAAAAATTCTTTTCTTGCTTCAAAATAAGAGGCCTGCAATTCCTCTATGCTTTCTCCCATGGCAGAATCGGCTTTGATGAGCTGGTTGTCAGTGTCGTAGCCGTTTAAATTGTCGAATATGTAGGAGCGGAAGTTGTCAATGTAATTGGCGTCTTCCAATATGCCTTTGATTTCCGCAATGTATGAAAGGGGGACGCCTTCCGCGTCGGTTAAGTCTACGCGGGTGAACTCCGAAAGATTTTCCAGGATCGCTTTTTCGCATTCAGAAAGTTGGTTTACGATCATTACGCTTTCATGCCTAAAGCTATCCGCATAGCCGCCCGGCGCCCAATGGATTAGCATGCAGCCGTTTTTGTCGACGGGAATCAAAATGTCGTCGCGCGTTCCGTCTTTTTTAAGCGCGTCTTTTAAAACCAAATGGTTTTTTGTCCGCCTTATTTCTTTTACGTCCAATTCCTTTAAAAGCGGAGCGAAGACCAACTGGCCTAAATATCCATTGCCTTGCTTGCTCAAAAGCTCGATGCGGCGCCTTGTTCCGTCCTTGTCGACGATTATGTTTGCAAATCCAGCTCCGGCGGCCATTTTTATAAAGCGATTTAATGTTGGAGAAAAGCCTGGCGTTGTGGCGTTGGCTTTCGCTTCGGCCTCGTTTCCTTTTTTTATCAAATCGTTGGAGTCGTGAATGTTGTTGAACAAAAAGCGTTTTGTCGCGTAATCATAATCTTCTTGGCTTACCGAAATAATTTGTTCCGTATTTATTGTAAGCCAAGTGTTTCCAAAAAATTGAATCGCTTTGGAAAAGAATTCGTCGTTGTCTTGGAAAATCTCTTCCGTGATTTCTTTTGCCCTTTCGGTTCCGATGTTTTGTTTTAACTCTTGCGCCGCCTCTGGATTTACCGCGATTTTTGACGGAGAAAGGTATTCGATATCAAAAACGGCGGTTCTTGCGCCAACTTCTTTAAGCCTTAGGAGAACGTCTGAAATTATGTCGCGGCTCCAAGGCCACGCTCCCAATTTGTCCAGGGAAATGTCGTCGATTTCGACTAAAGCCAAGTCGTCGCATTTTTCGGTGATTGGCCGAGTGGATAAAAGCATGTCGTACACTCGGAATTCAAACTTGTTTAACAATCCAAGGCCAGAAAAAAGGGCCCAAAACGCAGTGGATGCCGCGACTGCTATCAAAGCGGATTTTAGGCTGCTTGATTTTGACTTAACTTTCTTTTCCATAAAAAAATTATAGCGTAAAAAGCGATTTTGCGCTATAATTTAGTTTATGATTTCAGAATATTTTAAAAACCTTTTAACCGACAAAACTGCTTCCGCCATTCGAAAAATGTTTGAGGAAGGGAAGATTCTTAAGGCAAAGTACGGAGCGGACAAAGTTTACGACTTTAGTTTGGGAAACCCAGACCTTGACCCGCCGCAGGAAGTCTTGGACGCGATAAAGGAGGTCGCGGCCGACACAAGCCACGGCGCCCACGGATATATGTCCAACGCAGGCTACGACGAATGCCGCGCCGCGATGGCCCAAAAAGAAAGCCAAGAGCAGGGCGTAAAAGTTGACGCTTCTTGCGTGATTATGACTGTAGGCGCTGCCTCCGCCATCTCTAGCGTCATCAAGGCCTTGATAATGCCCGGAGAGGAAGTGATCGTCCCGGCGCCGTTTTTTGCCGAATACACGCATTACGTCAAAAACCACGGCGGAACGCTTGTTCCCGTTCCGACAAAAAAAGACTTTTCGCTTGACGTTGGAGCGATAAAAGCTGCCTTGAACAAAAAGACTGTCGCGGTGATCATAAACTCGCCCAACAATCCGACCGGAAAAATTTATTCCGCGGCCGAGATCCGCGAGCTTTGTTCCGCTCTAAAAGAGTTTGGAAAAGCAAACGGCCGCTATCCTTACTTGATTTGCGACGAGCCTTACCGCGCGATCGTTTACGACGGAGCGGAAGTTCCGCCGGTTTTCCCGGAGTACGAGTACGCCGTTGTCGTCACAAGCTTTGCAAAGAACCTTAGTTTGCCAGGCGAGCGCGTCGGCTACATTTGCTGCAATCCCGCCAATCCCGAAAAGGCGGACTTTATCGCCGCCACTACGATGGCTTTTAGAATTTCCGGCTGCGTAAACGCTCCGGCCTTTTTCCAAAAAGTCGTCGCCAAAAGTTGGAACGCTCCCGTTGACTATTCGTCGTACCTTAAAAGGCGCGATTTGTTGATGGACGTTTTGGACAACGCCGGCATTGAGTATGTAAGGCCGCAAGGAGCCTTTTACATTTTCGCAAAAGTTCCCGAGGCCTTTTGCGACGACGATTCGGCCTTTGTCGAAGTTTTGGAAAAGAACTTGATTTTGTGCGCGCCCGGCAAGGGTTTTGGAATGAAGGGTTATTTTAGAATCGCTTATTGCGTTGACGAAAATACAATCGTAAATTCGCGCGAGGCTTTTTACAAGGCCGCGCATGCGTCAAGATAATTTGGAGGAAATATGAAAATTTTAATGGTAAGTTCTGAGGCCGTTCCTTTTGCTAAAACCGGCGGTTTGGCCGACGCTGTAAGCGCCCTTTCAATCGCTCTTACCAATATGGGACACGAAGTGAAAATCGTGATTCCCCGCTACTATAAAATCGACAGAAAAACTTTGACGCCCCTTGCCGGCGCGATGGGCGTTGGCGTGGGCGGAGGCGAGGCGTGGACCGAAGTTTACAAGACAACGATGCCCGGCTGCCCCAAGTGCGAAGTCTTCTTTATCGAGCACGAAAACTCCTTTGGCCGAGACGGCATTTACGGCGTTCCGGGTGAGACGGACTTTCACGACAACCCTTACCGCTTTTCAATCTTGTGCCACGGCGCCTTTCAGCTTTGCCGAAAAATCAATTGGAAGCCCGACATCATTCACGCGCACGACTGGTCAGCCGCGCTGGCCTTGGCTCTTCTAAAGCACGTCTACCGCTGGCAGGATTTTGGCAACACCGCCGGCGTTCTTTCTATCCACAACTTGGGCTACCAAGGCCAGTATTCAAAGGACAGCTTTCCCGCGCTGGGAATCGACTGGGGCCTTTACTACGGCGCCGGTTTTGAGCGGAACGGAGCCATAAACTTTTTGCAGGCCGGCATTTCTTGCGCCGATATGATCACCACCGTCTCGCCGACATACGCCCGCGAAATCCAAACGCCAGAAGGCGGCTTTGGAATGGACGGCCTTTTGCGCGTTCGTAGCGACGTTGTCCGCGGCATTTTGAACGGCTGCGACCTTAAGGCGTGGAATCCCGCGATTGACAAAAAGATTCCCGCAACGTATTCAGTAAAGAACATGAAGGGCAAGGCCGTCTGCAAGGCCGAGCTTCAAAAGCAGTTTGGCCTTCCAGTGAATCCCGACGTTCCGGTTTTTGGAATCGTAACGCGCTTGGTTGACCAAAAGGGAATCGCCGAGCTTTTCGCTCCGACATACGGCTGCTTGTACAGCCTTTGCGCCAACATGGACATTCAGTTTGTCGCGCTTGGCTCCGGCGAGTCTTGGTGCGAAAACGAAATGAACGTCTTGCAGTCAAAGCTTCCCAACTTCCGCGCCTACATCGGCTACAACGACGCGCTCAGCCACTTGATTGAGGCCGGAAGCGACTTCTTTGTAATGCCAAGCCACTACGAGCCTTGCGGCCTTAACCAGATTTATTCTTTGATTTACGGAACGCTTCCGATTGTCCGCAACACAGGCGGCTTGGCGGACACCGTTCAAAACTACAACGAGCAGACTGGCGAAGGAACCGGCTTTATGTTTGACCAAATCACTCCCAGCGCGCTTTACAACACAATCGGTTGGGCGGTTTACGCCTACTACAACAAAAAGGACCACATCAAGAAAATGCAGGAGCGCGGAATGAAGAGCGTGTTCAGCTGGGAAGACTCCGCCAAGCAGTATCTTGACGTTTATAAAGAGGCAATAAGCAGAAAATAAAAAGCGGACAAGAAGGGGCGGGACGCAGACAAAAAATTAGGAAGGGCTCCCTAAGGGAAGGTTCCTGATTTTTTGTCGTCGCTGGGACCCGCCTTTTAAGTCCGCATTTTAAAATTCTACTATTTGGTTCTTGCTGTCGATGTACCAATCCGCCAAGGGAATCGGCTGCTCGACGTTGTACCAAGTCAAGCTTGAGTCTTCGTTAAGAGTTGCCAATTGCCCTTGGCATTTTATTATGTCCACGGCAAGCGAAGATCCGCTCTTGAGAGAATACTTTTTTAGGCTCTTTGCGTTTATGACGCTGACATTTTTTGAGCCCAAGTTTGTGAACACAAGCGGAAAGGCAGGGCGGACAAACGACTCGCTTTCTTCTTTTGCGGAGCTTGCGAATTCTTTTAAGGTAAGCGCTTTTGTTCCAAAGCAAAAGGCGCTTGAAGTGTAGCCGCCGTTTGCGGAAATCAAGCGCGAGCCAAAAAGGAAACCGCCGCTTTCTTCTATGCTTACGGTGATGTCTCCGTCCATTTTTACGGGAACGGTTTCGCGCGTTTTAATGTTGACCAAGACCAAGGCCGACGTTGGATTTGACGAAGCCGTTTTTGCAACCGCAAGAGTGTTGTTTTCAAGCGCGGCGGCGTCTTGGATTCCGCTTCCCAAGTAAAGTTCGGAAAGCTCTCCGGTCTCAAAAGAATAAAAGTTTACTTTTGAATTTTCGATTTCCAAAAAGCCCTTTTGTCCGTTGACGGTTGCTTCCCTAATTTTTTTGATTCTATTTTGGCTGTTGAACAAAAGCTGGGCGTCTCCGCTTTGCGCGTCCATTGAATAAATGCCTGCCAAGCGGTTGTCGGACCTTAGAATAAGCCTTCCGTGCGCGCAAGAAATGATTGTCCAATAATGAGAATTGTTAAAGATTATTGGCGACTTGTTTTCGTAATCGGTTTTGATTATGGAGCTGTTTGTCAAAATGTAAACATTTTGTCCGTCGGAACAAATGCCGTGAATTTTTTGGTAAACCTCGTTTGAGATTAGCGCAAGGTTTGACGGCAAAGAGTTTTCTATTGCGTCGGCGGAATAAACGTTTCCGTCCTTTGCTCCTAAGTATAAGTTTTGGTCTTTTAAGAAGGCCGCGCTAAATTGAGCGTTTGTTTCGTCCTTGATGTTTTTGTAAATCAAAGGCCCTTTTATGGAGTTGTCGGCGACAAAAACTTTATAGCAAGCGTAAAGGCCTTGCGAGCCGTCAATGTAATAAAGCGCGTCGTCGTTTGTGAAAAGCGCGGCCGTTTTTGCGGCGGCGGTCTTTACTTTTGCGCCGTTTTCGGCGTTAAGGATGTAAAGGGAGCCGTTCTTTACGCCGGCAAAAAGCGCGTTCTTTGCAAACAATACCGGTTTTTCCAAGCCGGCTTCGGTCGCGACCTTTTTTAAGAGCTTTCCTGTTTTAAGGCTAAAGTATGCAAGGCATCCTTCTGAAGATGAGTAGAGCATAACGTTTTTTTCGCTCTCGCTTGTCTTTGCCCAAGAAGGCGTCATTTGCCAATCCTTGATTTTTACAAAAGGCTTTCCGCTTGCGGCAAGAAAAAAATACGCGCCGTTTCTTTCCGTCGTTGTCGCGATGATGTACGTTCCTTTCGCGCTGTATGCAAGGCTTGTGACTTGCGCTTTTAGCAGGATGGAGCGAATCACTTTTTTTGCCGCGCAACTCCAAACTTTTACGCTGTGATAGCCGCTTTCGTCCCTTTCGTAAAAGGCGATTTCCTTTCCGCTTGGAGCGGGAGCGGCGATTTCAATTTTTTTGTCCGAAACTTGAAAATGCTCTCCGATTCCGTTCTCCCAACGAATGATAAAGCCGTCTTGGCCGATTGTGTAAAAGGCGTCGGCCTTTGCGTTTGTTTCTGGAATTGCGGCGACGACCATGGCTTTGTGGCCCTGGCTTGAAAAACGGGGCTGAGAAAAAAGGCTTGCTCCCAATAAAAGCGTCGCAAATGTAATAAAAAACTTTTTCATTGTTTGGCTCCTTGCGCCTTGTTTATAAAATATTTAATGTCTCCGCCAACTCCGATTATAAACAAGAACATTATAATCGCAAAGCCGGCGATTTGTATTTTGTATTGAAGCCTTGGCGGGATTTGTTTTTTCGTTATCGCTTGAATAAAGGCGAACAAGATCAAGCCGCCGTCAAGGATTGGAATCGGAAGCAAGTTCATTATAAAAAGCGAAACGCTGATCAGCGACATAAACTGAAGGACTACAATCCAGCCGGTTTTAGCTCCCGCCGCAAAGCCTTCTTTTGCCGTTTCGCCAAGCATGCTTGAAATTCTAGCCGGCCCTGACACAGCGTTTGTTATGTCCACGCCCTTGAACAAGACGCCAAGGCCTTTTATGGTCATGCAAAAAATCTTTCCTGTTTCAAAAAAACCGGCCTTAAGCGCGGGGAAGAAGGGCAGAGGATCTACGACCTTTTCTATTTCGTCGCCGCTTGCCATAACGCCAAGAATGCCGTTGCCTTCTTTTTTGTTGATCAAAGTGTGAACGTTGAAGGAAAGCGTTTCTTGGCTTCCGTTGGGGCTTGCTCTAAGGACTTCGACCGTTATGTCTTCGTCGCCCAAGAGCGCGACTTGTTCGTATATGTCGGTAAAGTCGTGGATTTCTTTTCCTTGGATTTTTGTGATTGTGTCGCCGCTTTGTATTCCCGCTTCGCGGGCAGGAGAGGCGACGCTTTTGTCTTCTGGGATTTGTATAGTCGCGCTTCTTGTGTAGTAGCTGTAACCCATCATTGCGATTATGACGCAAGCGATGAACGTAAAGAACAAGTTAAAGAAGGGGCCGGCAAAGCCGATCAAGGCGCGCTTTAATGGATGCGTTCCGTAAAGAGAGTCTTTTTCTCCGGGAACGTAGCCCAAGCCTTCTTCGATCGCTTTGGTAAATTCTTTTTCGCCTTTCATCTGGCAGTAGCCGCCGATCGGCAAAAGCGAAAGCCTGTAATCGGTGCCGCCGATTTTTTTATGGAGCAGAACCGGTCCCATAAAAATTGAAAAGGCTTCCACCTTAACGCCGCACAGACGGGCGGCAAGAAAGTGGCCCAGTTCGTGGAAAAAAATCAAAAAGCTTAAAATCAAAAGTCCGACTACTATCAAAGCGCGGCCTCCGCGATGGACCTGGCCTTTTTGTCCGCCTCAAAAACATCGTCAAAGTCGCGCGGCTCTGACGACCAATCCTCCGCCAAAGTTTTTTGGACGGCTTGGGCGATTTTTAGAAAGCCGATTTTTTCTTGGATAAAGGCGTTGGCGGCAATCTCGTCGGCGGCGTTAAAGGCGATTGTGTAAGAGGCGCCCTTGTCCGCCGCGCTCTCGGCCAAGCCCAGCAATGGAAAATCGTCGCGCCTTGGTTCGTAAAAGCTCATGTTGTGGCCGGCCAAAGAAAATTTTTCCAAGCCGCTTTCCACGTATTCTGGCCAGCAAAGCGCTCCCATAATCGGATGTCGCATGTCGGGATCTGAAATTTGCGCGTAAAGAATTCCGTCGCTTGTCCTTACCAAAGAGTGGATCAAGCTTTCCGGGTGGACGACTACGCTTATGTTCTGAACGTTTGTGTCAAAGAGGCGGCGGGCCTCGATGACTTCCAGGCCTTTGTTGGCCAAGGTCGCCGAGTCCACCGTAATTTTTTTTCCCATCTTCCAAGTGGGGTGCTTCAATGCGTCGGCTAGGGTAACAGCTTTCAATTGTTGGCGGCTATAATTTCTAAAAGGCCCGCCGCTGGCTGTGATTACGATTTCGGCGATGTTTTTCGTTCCGCAAAAATGAATCAAGTTAAAGATTGCGGAATGTTCTGAGTCTACGGGAATGATTTGCGCGCCGCTTTTTTTTGCCTCGGTCTTTATCAAGGGCCAAGCCATTACGACGGTTTCCTTGTTGGCAAGCGCAAGGTTGATTCCTCGCTCAACGGCAAGCTTTGACGGAAGGAGGCCGGCCGCTCCGGCAATTCCGTTGACTACGATGTCCGGCTTTGTCTTGTCCAAAATACGCGCGACGCCGTCGATTCCGTCTTGGCTTGTAAGGGTGGACGGGCATTTGAATTCCGCGGCCAAGGCGTCCAGTTTTTCTTTTGAAGAATTTGCTTGAAGACCGGCCACCAAAAATTTGTCGGGATGCCTGCGCGCCAAGTCAAGCGCGCTTGTTCCGATTGAGCCTGTGCTTCCTAAGACTAAAATCTTTTTCATGCGAACAAGAACTTAACCAAATAGAAGTAAAAGGGCGCGGCCATAAAGATTGAGTCAACGCTGTCCAAAACGCCTCCGCGGCCAAGAACAACGTTTCCGCTGTCTTTAACTTCGGCGCTCCTCTTAAAGACGCTTTCGGCCAAGTCGCCTATTATGGCCGCCGTGCAAATTACAACGGAAAGTATTGCTGTTTTTGGTAAAAGGTTTGTCGTGGCAAAAACGTCTTTAAATGCAAGGTGAGTCATTATAACCGCAAAGACAAAGCTTCCGACATAGGCTCCGATAAAGCCCGCGACGCTCTTGTTGGGGCTTGCCAAAAGAACGCCGCGGTTGTTCTTTCCAAAGAGCATTCCAAAAAGCCAGGCCGCGCTGTCGCTTATAAAAACGAGCACAAGGAAGGTTGCCAAAAAGGCGAAGCTTGCGTTTGGAACGTTCTCGCTTGCAATGCCTGAGATTCTGGTCACAAAGGACGGCAAAAAGCCGACGTATAAGATTACGCAAAGCGAGCGGGCGATTCTTGCGTTGGACATCGCGAACTCTTTTGCCGTGAATATTTCCACCGCAAAAATAATAAAGGATGTGACAATGAGCGTTATTGTGGACAAGTAGTCAAGCCCAAAGATTATGTTCAAAAATTCGCAGATTGGAACTAGGGGAGCAAGGCACATCAAAAGAGGCCTGGCCAACGTTTGGCCATTTGTTCCAAACATTAAGGAAAGCTCGTAGGCGGCAAAGGCAGAAACGCCAAAAACAAAAAGATTGAGCGGCAGGTGATGGAAGAAGGGAATGTAAACTAATCCCAAAATAAAAGGCACTCCAACAAAAAACATTACCAAGCGCTCAATCAGTTTTTTCATTTTGCCGCTCCTTTTTTATTTTCAATTCCGCCAAAGCGGCGGTTTCTGTTTTCAAAATCCATTATGTCTTTTTTAAATTCTTCAACTGAGTAATCCGGCCAAAGAGTGTCCGAAAAAATGAATTCCGCGTAGGCTGTTTGCCAAAGCAAAAAGTTTGAAAGGCGCTTTTCGCCGCCGGTTCTAATCAATAAGTCCACGTCGGGAAGTTCGGGCAGGTCGCTGTTCGCGCTTATGTCGCTTTCTTCAAGTTTGGTTTTTCCCGCCGCGATGGCCTTGTTTGCCGCGCGTGTGATTTCGTCCCGGCTTCCGTAGTTGATTGCCAAGACGCAAGTGGTGCCGGTAAAGTTTTCGGTGTCTTTTTTTGCGTTTATGATTTCTTCTTGAACGTCTTTAGGAAGGCCGGCCAGGTCGCCGATGTGCTGGACACGGATTTGATTTTCTTTGTAAAATTCAAATTCAGCGCGGAGATGGGCTTTTATCAAGCCCATTAGATAGCCGACTTCTTCTTGGGTCCTTTTCCAGTTTTCGGTGGAGAAGGTGTAGAGGGTGATGTACTTAATTCCCAAATCGGCGGCCGCGCGCGCGATTCTTTTTGCGGCTTCCAAGCCTTCTTTGTGGCCGGCGGTTCTTGCCAAGCCGCGCTGTTGCGCCCAACGGCCGTTTCCGTCCATAATGAGCGCCACATGTTTTGGAAGCCGTGAACTAGAATCGGAGTTCATTTATTCCATTATTTCCTTTTCTTTTGCAGCGTAAATGGAGTCGATTTCAGCAATGAATTTGTCCGTCGTCTTTTGCAAGTCGTCGGTCATCTTCTTAAGGTCGTCTTCTGTGATTTCGCCGGCCTTTTGCTTTTTCTTAAGGTCTTCGTTTCCGTCGCGGCGAATGTTGCGGATTGACGTGCGCGAATTTTCAGCCATGGCCTTGGCCTGCTTGATCAATTCCTTGCGGCGGTCGGCTGTTAGCGGCGGAATCGCGATGCGGATTACTTTTCCGTCGTTGGAAGGGTTGAGTCCCAAGTCGGCGGTCAAAATCGCTTTTTCGATTTCTGTGATCAATGATTTGTCAAAGGGGTTTACAATTACCGAGCGCGCTTCCGGAATTGAAACTGTGGCCACCTGGTTGAGGGGCGACTTTTGTCCGTAGTAGTCAACGCGCACTCTGTCAAAAATAGAGGCTGACGCGCGGCCTGTTCTGATTCCGTTAAAAGACTCTTTGAGAGCCGCGATTGTTTTTTCCATTCTTTCGTTTTCTGCCATATTCTTCCCCTTATAAAAAGCCAAGAAGAAAGTTTCAACTTTCGATTGGCTTTTTAGCGTCCGCGCGAGCGGACATTTTAATATCGAGTTTCTGAAAGAAACTCGTCAGAACAAAAGGCCGGCTGCAATAGCCGGACTTTTGTTCATTCCCCTTATTCCTACTTTCCGAGAACGTCCAAGACGATTTCGCCAAATTCAAGCTGGGCTCCGGCGGCCTTTGAAACTTCTTCAAGCTTCTTGGCGACTGAAACCTTGTCGTCTTTTACGAACATCTGGTCAACAAAGCAAATCTCGGCGACGTGCTTGGCAACCTTGCTCTTAAGAATGTTTTCCTTGATGTTGGCGGGCTTTGAAGCCATCTTTTCGTCCTGGTCCATCTGTGTCTTAAAGATTTCCGTCTGCTCGTCGATGTAAGCCTGCGGAACGTCTTTTTGGTAGATGTAAGCCGGAGTGAAGGCGGCCAAGTGCAAGCAGCAGTCGTGGGCAAACTGCTTTACAGAGTCGGCAGTTGATCCCTTGATTACGACGGCGCTGGCTGTCTTAAAGTTAGAGTGAACGTATGTCTCGGCAACGGCGTTGTCGGGAATGTTGATTACGCTTACTTTGGCGACAGTCATGTTCTCGCGAGTCTTTGTGGCCAAGTCAAGCAAAACGTCCTTGTGGGCCTGCTCAACCTGTGTGTATCCGTTGGCGAAAGTGATGTCCAAAAGCTTTTCGCCGGCGGCGATGAAGTCAGCGTTTGAGGCAACAAAGTCAGTTTCGCAAGTAACTTCGATAAGGGCAACTTTCTTGTCCTGAGTTCTTACAAAAATGCGGCCCTCGGATGTGGCTCTTTCGGCGCGCTTGGCAACGGCGGCCAAGCCTTTTTCTTTAAGAATCTTTTCGGCTTCTTTGGCGTCTCCGTTGGCTTCAGTCAAGGCCTTTTTGCAGTCCATAAGACCGGCGCCTGTGGCTTCGCGCAATGCTTTTACGTCAGATGCTTTAATTTCCATAACAATATTTCCTTTTAATTATTTGTAGAGTTTGTCCTCGTCAACCATCTGGTCGGCGGAATCATCGTCGTCTTTTGAGTCCTCGTCCTTCTGCTCTGTGGGCTGATAGTTAGAGTAGTCGTCGATCTCAACGTCTTCGCGCTTAACGGCGGCGTCAGTCTGAACGTCGTCTTCGTCGCCAAGGTTCTCGATGATCTTAAGGCCTTCTTCGTTGTTGGCTTCCATTACGGCGTTGGCAATGATTGAAGTGAACAATGTGATGGCGCGGATGGCGTCGTCGTTGCCCGGGATCGGGTAGTCGATTCCTTCCGGATTTGAGTTTGTGTCTACAACGGCAACAACAGGGATTCCCATGCGGCGAGCTTCGGCTACGGCGATGGCTTCCTTGTGTGTGTCGATTACAAAGATGGCTCCCGGCAATTCCTTCATTTCTTTGATGCCGCCGAGGTTCTTCTCAAGCTTTGCCTTTTCTTTCTGGAGGCCGGCTACTTCCTTCTTTGTGAGGTTTTCGAAAGTTCCGTCTACTTCCATCTTTTCGATTTTCTTGAGACGCTGAAGTGATTTTTTGATTGTGCTAAAGTTTGTGAGCATACCGCCAAGCCAGCGGTTGTTTACGTAGAACTGTCCGCAGCGCTCGGCTTCCTTTTGGATAGCCTGCTGGGCCTGCTTTTTTGTTCCAACAAAAAGAACTGATTTGCCAGAGGCGGCGATTTTGCGAACCGCTTCGTAGCTTTCTTTGATTGCAGCGATTGTCTTCTGCAAGTCGATGATATGGATTCCGTTGCGTGAGCCAAAAATGTACTTTGACATGCGGGGATCCCAACGCTTTACTTGATGGCCAAAATGTACGCCAGATTCAAGCAAACTCTTCATGGTAACTACAGCCATGATTTTCTCCTTCACCGTGAATGATTTTCATTCACGCCCAACTCTGTTACTCGAATGGTCCGCCTTTTTAGGCTTTCCAATCGGAAAAATTTCGGGAAACGTTAAAGCCAACGGCCGTCGCGTCTTCCGGCAAGAGAATCAACCAATGATTGAATAACCTTGCTCTTTTAACATATCATAAAGCTCAAAAATAGGCAAGCCCACCACGCAAGAATTTGTTCCTTCTATCTTTGAAATAAAGCAGCTGGCCATGCCCTGAATTCTGTAGCCGCCAGCCGCTCCGTGCCAATCGCCTGTGTCGATGTACCACTGGATTTCCTCTTCGCTCATCGGAGCGAACGTAACCTTTGTGGATGCTGTCCTTACGCTTGTTATATGGTTCCTGCCGTTGTAAAGGGCTAGGGCGGTGATTACGTGGTGAGTCCTTCCTTGGAGGGCGCTTAAAAAATCAAAGGCTTCTTGGTGGTCCTTTGGCTTTCCAAAAACCTTGTTTCCCATTATGACAAGCGTGTCCGCTCCCAAAACCCAAGGAATCACTTGCTTGGGCGGCCTTGAGCGAACGACGGCCTGGACTTTTGCCTTTGCCAAAATTTCGGGCAAGTCCGAGGGGTTCCTTGAATAAAACGAGGACTCGTCGATGTTGGGCATTATGACTTGAAAGGGGATTCCCAAGGCCTTTAGGATTTCTTGCCTTCTGGGAGAAGACGAAGCCAAAATAACGTTTTCCATATGATTTCCTTTTTTGAATACAAAAAAAGGTTTCCGGCTGGCGGAAACCTTTTTTCTAGCGCAAGAAAGAATTATTTTTTCTTGTTGTCTGAATCGTCAGAGCCGCGGAGGTTGTTCAAAACCTCTTTGGCGCGGTTGCGAACCGGCTTTGCCAAGCGGTAGTCAACTGCGATTCTCTGCAAAGAAGAAAGCATCGGCTTTCTGTCTTTTGTGTTCTTGGCCAACTTTTCGTAGGCGTTTACGATTTCCAGCGCCAAAGAGCTGGTCGGGTTCAAAGTTTCAAAGCGGTCTGAATAGAAGGCGATCGTGTTGGTCGTCTCGTCGTTGTCGTTGTATCCAATCTCGCCAAGAGAATTGATGGCGGCCGAAAGAACCATCGGCTCGTTGTCGGCGCGGACAATCTTGTTCAAGCTTTTGGCGGCTTCGGGCGTTCCAACCTTTCCCAAAATGCGGCATGCTTCGCGGCGAACTTCGGGGAAGTTGTTGCTTATGCGGCCCTTTGTGCGGCTTTGAGTGTTCGTTCCTTCGCCGGCCAAGTGGTCCAAAGAAGCCATCATGTCGGGAGAAACCTTTCCGTTGTTGGCGGCTTCTTCCAAGAACTGGAGGGCCATCAACTTGTTCTCCAAGTCGTCAGAATTAGAAAGCTCCTGAACTACAACGTCTTCCATAGAGCTCATGTATTCGCCTTCTACAGTCGACTCTTCCTCACTCTGCGCAAAGGCGGCGTAAGACAAAAGGGACGCTGCGGCAAAAAGAACTGCGATTTTCTTAAGTTTCATAATAACTCCTCGTATATTCCTATACAATATTATCGTCAAAAATAAAATAAATCAATAATAATTTAGTTACATTTGAGGAAGCTCAACTTTCCAGTCGCCGCTTTCCTTTACAAAGTTGTAATAAACCGTAATCTTTGTCTTGTTCTCTTCCTCGGACTTTGTCACCTGGACGGCCTTTACCGATTCCGCCGAATTGTAGCGAATCTCGTCGATTTGGCGGCCCTTTCTTGAAGGAATGAAAACATAGTTAAAGTAGTCGTTGAGGTTTTTAAGCTTCAATCCTTTTAGCTCTTTGGGGAGCTTTTCCGACGCCTTCAAAAGAGTGTAGGAATTTGACCAATACTTTTTTGAGTCTTCGGAGATGTATTTTAGCCAAGAATTGAAATCCTTTTTGTTCATGATTTCATTCAATTCTGAAATCTTCTTGAGGATGGCCGCTTTGTCGGCGTTGAACGTTTCCTTTGAAACCACTTGGCCTTCGATTTTATTGATGGAGCGCTGGTACTCCAAGTCGTCTTCTTCCACGGCTGGCGTCGGAACCGGCTCCTGCTTTGTCGTCTCGCACGCGGCAAAAAGCGTCATAAGAGCGATCGACGCGGCGATTAAAAATGATATCTTTTTCATATACTTAATTATACACCACCTTGCGCATAAAATCAAGAGTGGCGCGAAGAATTATATTTCTATTATAACTTGGGCGATCGCGTATTCTTTTTCGTGGCTGAGCGAAACGAAGATTTTGGCCTTTTCCCACTGGGGGCAATGCTTTTTTAGGGCTTCCAGGGCGGTTTTTTCAAGGATTAGGGCCGGTTTTCCGTTGGCGTCTTTTTCTATGTATAAATCCCTTAGGTCAAAGACAAGGCCGCTTCCAAGGGCTTTTGAAAAGGCTTCCTTTGCGGCAAAGCGGGCGGCGTAGTGTTGGCTGGCGGCGCTTGTTTTGGCCGCGTCAGACGGCTTTGATTGGCCTGTTCGGACGGACCACAATTCCTTTGGGTTAAAAAAGCGCTCTATCATTCCCGGGCTTTGAATCCATTTTTCAAAGCGGGAACATTTGGCCAAATCGACGCCGACGCCAAAAATCATTGGCCTTCTCCGTTTTGGTTAAAGACGGATCCGGGCAATATTTCGTCCACGACCTCCGCCGGCGGACGCTCCCGTATGACCACTCTGATCGTCTCAAGGCTTACGCTTTCCAAATGGAATTCCTGGGGAATCAACACTGAAACCGGAAGCGAGTATTCGCCCGGCTCTGTTATTTCGCCCAAGTCCACGCTGAGCGTGTCGGGGTTGGGCGTCCAGTCGTCCATGATCAAGCGGGGGCCTCTGAGCGTTACGGAGCCCAAGACCTTGGAGTCGCACTCAAATGACGGCGAAAGGTTTTTTAGCACTACGGAAAGGTTCCTGAATTCTTGGATTCCTTCTTGGTAGTCGATGGAAACTTTTATGTCGCATTCCTCCAAGTCCATTACCTTTATCATTCGGTTGATGTTCATCAACTTGGTTCTTTGGCTAAAGGAGGCGTTCTTTTCGTCAACCAAAATCGGTTCGGTCGAGATCGACTCAACGCTTTGCACGATGGAGCGGGGGCCGTAAATGCTGACGAATTCCGGATCGGACTGGAATGAGTCGACGACGTAGCCATCCATCGGGGTTCCGGCAAATTGCGGAACGATCTTTACGGAGCTGACAAAATTCCTTTCCAAGCGAACCTTGACTTTTTCGGGATAGACTGTCACTTGAAGCGGATTCATCTCGACGATGTTTGAAGGCAAGTCGATCGAAATCGGAACGTCGTACGTTCCCTCTTGCGTGATCCAGCTTAAGTCCAGTTGCGCCAAAATGTTCTCGGCTGTAACTTTCGTTATGTTCTCGGCGGAGGTTCTGATCGTCACGCTTACGCTTGAAGGAATGTGAGTGGAAGAAACCATCTCTCCTTCTTGAAGGACTTTTAAGGTTACGGGAACGCTTTTTTGCTCAAGGGAAGTGTAGCGGTTAAAGAGATAAAAGAGACACGCTATTACGACGCAAAGGGCCTTTATTGGCCAGTTGTGTCTAAGCTTTTCCAATAAGGGCTTTATTTTCATCTACAGAATCCTCTATCTTGTATTGGTCGGGGGTGATGTTGAGCAAGGCCACCAGGGTCTTTGTCAACTCGGGCATGGACAAGTCGTAGTGCAATTTTGAATCGTAGGAAAGGCTTATCGCGCCAGTTTCCTCCGACACGACAAGGACAACGGCGTCGGTCGTTTCCGCCAAGCCAAGCGAGGCGCGGTGGCGGGTTCCGAAAGTTTTTTTGATGTCGTACTGTTCGCTCAAGGGCAAAAAGCAGCCGGCGGCGATGATTTTGTCGCCTTGTATGATTACCGCTCCGTCGTGGAGGGGCGTGTCGTACTTGAATATCGTTACCAAAAGGCTTGACGACAAGTCGGCGTTGATTTTTGTTCCTGTCTTGGCGATGTCGTCAAGCTTTGTGTGGCGCATGAACACGGCCAGCATTCCGCGCCTTTGCTTTGAAAGAATTTCAGCCGCCATCAAAACCGAGTCGACGTAAGAATGCTTTGAGCGGCTTCCAAAGCTGAACCATTCCTTTTGGCCCAGCTTTAAAAAGATTTTTCGGATTTCGGGCTGGAAGACGATCGCGAATACTACGACTAATCCCGGCGCGAGCGATTGCAAAAGGCGGTGCAAAGTTTCAAGGCGGAAAATGGCCGCGGCGGCGTAGGCCAGCGCGACGATGATCGCTCCGCGCAAAATCTGGATGGAGTTCGCGCCTACGACGATTTGATAGGCCTTGTACAAAATAAAGGCCAAAATTCCTATGTCCAAAAAGGGCCGGATAAGATTGTAAACGGCCAACAACTTTTCAACTGCCAGCATCTAATATTTCCTTTATAACTTTTACCGAATCAACCGCCGCGGCCGTGTCGTGAACGCGTACCATTGACACTCCATTTAATATCGAATAAACGTCGGCGGCGATAGTTCCCCAAAGCCGGTCTTTTACTTCCCGTCCGCAAACTTGGCCAAAGAAGCTTTTCCTGGAAAGCGCCATCAAGACCATGTACTTTTTGCCGCAAAGCTCGCCGGCCTTTTTGATTAAGACCGCGTTTTGCTCTGTGTTCTTTCCAAAGCCAATGCCTGGATCCACTATTATTTTATCGGAAGAAATTCCGTTTTGCAAAGCGATTTCCGCTCTTGCATCCAAATAGCCGCTGACTTCCTTAAAGACGTCAGTGTAATTGGTCTCGTTTTGCATTATAGCGGGAATTCCCTTTTTGTGCATCAGTATCACGGGAATTTTTTGCTGGGCCGAAAACTTTATCAAGCGCGGATCGTCTTCCATCGCCGAAACGTCGTTCAAAATGTCGGCGCCGGCGTCAAAAGCCGCGCTCATGACGTCGTACTTGCGCGTGTCCACCGAGATCGGAATGTTGGAATAGCGGCGGATTTTTTTGATTACTGGAACGACGCGCTTGATCTCTTCCTTTGCGTCTATGTAGCGGCTTCCGGGACGCGTTGACTCTCCGCCGACGTCGATTATGTCGGCGCCTTGGTCGATGTGCTTTTTTGCAAGCCTAAATCCGCCGCGGCTTTTGGCAAAGAAGGAGTCGTTGTCCGCGTTTACGATCGACATTACAAAGGCCGCGTTTTGCGTTGTGATTGTTCTGTCGGCAAGGTTAAGGCTTGGCATTTTACTCTCCGCTTTTAATTTGGTTCAAAAGGCCCAAGGCTGCTCTTTGTATGTCGTTGGGCGACAAAAAGGCGTTTTCCAAAACTTGCTCGCGGCTTCCTTGCGACGGAAACTTTTGTCCAAAGGCAAGGACTTGGACGAACGCAAAGCCGCGCTTTCTTGCCTCAAGCTCCAATTCCTCTCCAAAGCCGCCTTGCTTGATTCCGTCCTCGACGACCTCAAGCGCGTCGTAGTCCTTGCAAACGCTAAAGAAAGCGTCATAGTCAAAGGGCTTTAAAAAGCGCAAGTTGTATATGTCCGCGCGGACGCCTTGCAATAAAAGGCTCCTTGCGGCGACTAAAGTTTCTGAGAACATCGAGCCGGTCGCGGCAAGCAAGACGCGCTTGTTTTTTCCGCCGCCGCTTTCGTTGTCAGGAAGCAGGGCTGGAGCGAATTCGTCGGCCTTGACCAAAACGCCTTGGCCTTCTTGTATCGGGGCGGAAAAAGACTCAAGCTCGGAGGGACAAGATTTTTTTGGATAGCGGATTGCTACCGCTCCCTTGGCGCCCGCCGCCCAGTCAAGGCAAAGCTCTAGTTCCGCCGCGGAAGCCGGCGCCAAAATCGTAAGGTTTGGAATGCATCTTAAAAGCGCGATGTCAAAGATTCCTTGGTGGGTCTCGCCGTCATTGGGAACCGCTCCGCTTCTGTCAAAGACAAAAACCGCGTGAAGGTTTGGAAGGCAAATGTCGTGGATGATTTGGTCAACCGCGCGCTGGATAAAGGTCGAGTAAATGCAGACAAAGGGAACCATTCCGCCCTTTGCCAAGCCGGCCGCAAAGGTCACCGCGTGCTCTTCGGCGATTCCAACGTCAAAGAAGCGGTCGGGAAAATGGCGCTGGAAGGAAGCCAAGCCCGTTCCCTTTGACATGGCGGCGGTAATGGCGGCGACCTTTGGATTTTTTTCGGCAAGGCGGACGATGGAGCGGGAGAAATTTTCGGTGAAGCTTTCGGCGTCAAATTTTTCTACCGAGCCGTCCGCGATGTTAAAGGGGCCTATGCCGTGAAAGAGTTCCGGATTGTCTTCGGCGGGGGAGTAGCCCTTTCCTTTTTTTGTGATGACGTGGATGACGACCGGCTTCTTTAATTTTTGCGCGCGGGCAAAAACCCTTTCCATTTCCTTTATGTCGTGGCCGTTCAAGGGGCCGGCGTACTCAAAGCCCAAGTCAACGAACATATTGTTGCTTAGCAAAAGGCCTTTTAGTCCGCGCTTGAATCTGAAAATAAATTTTTGGAAGAGCCGGCTTCCGGGAAGCTTTGAAACGATCTTGTCTATCGCGCGCCTTACCGACTGGTATTGGATAGACATCGTAAGGCTTGAAAGGTATCGCGAAAGGCTTCCTTCGCTTGGAGAAATCGACATTTGGTTGTCGTTTAAAATCACGATTAAATTCTTTGCGTCGCGGCCTGCGTTAAGAAGGCCCTCGTATGCAAGGCCGCCGGTCAAGGCGCCGTCGCCGATAACGGCGATGACCTTTCCGTCTATCCCTTGAAGCTCGCGCGCCTTTAAAAGTCCCAGCGCCTGCGAGATAGAAGTGGAGGCGTGGCCGTTGTCAAAAAAGTCGTGCTCGCTCTCGCACTCCTTTGTAAAGCCGGAAAGTCCGCCGCCTTGCCTAAGGCTTGAAAAGTCTTTGTAGCGGCCGGTCAAAAGTTTGTGCGCGTAGCACTGGTGGCTTACGTCAAAAACGATCGCGTCTTTTGGAGACGAGAAAACTTTGTGCAAGGCGATTGTAAGCTCCACCACGCCAAGGTTTGAGGCAAGGTGGCCGCCGTTCTTTCCGACGGTATCGATTATCGTCCGCCTGATTTCCAAAGCAAGCTCGCGCAGCTCTTTGTGAGAAAGATTTTTTATGTCGTTGGGCGAATTGATTTGCGCTAGCATATTGTTTGCATAAAAAAAAGACCGCCGTTTGGACGGCAGTCTTTTGCGGCATTACTTGCTCTTATGCCGATTTCTTCTAAGCATCTTCTTTCGCTTATGAGTCGCCATCTTCTGGCGCTTTCGCTTTTTACCACAAGGCATTTGCTAGGCTCCTATAAAAGTTAGTATCGATACGCCGATTATTATGCGCTTTTTCTATATTTTAGTCAATAGCCGCGGAATGAAATCGGCGATTTTTGCCAACTCCGCTTGCGTGTCGTCGTTTTGGGCGACGCGGATTGTTGTGGCGCCGGGGATTCCGCGGGTAAAGACGTATTGCTTTTTGGCGTATTTTTTTGAGTCGCGCTTGATTCGTTCCTTTATCGCTTCGACGGAGAGGGGCTTTCCTTCCGAGTCCGTCTCAAAGAATTCCCGGTAGCCGATGGCCTGCATTCCGGGAGCGGCCGCCGCGTATTTTTGGGTCAAGGCCCTGGCTTCTTTTTCCAGGCCGGCCTCGAACATCTTTTCGACCCGCGCTTCGATTCTTCCATATAGATCTTCGCGGTCTCGCTCCAAAATTATTGTGGCAAAGTCGTACTGGTCTCGCAATTTTAGGCTTTGGGCAAAGGCGGAACGCGGCTTTCCGGTGGACAAAACTATTTCAAGCGCCCTAAGGACGCGGTAGGAGTCCTTTGGGTCTATTTTTTTGGCGGAATCGGGGTCGAGATTTAAGAGTTTTTTCCACATTTCGGCCGGTCCCCGCTCCAAAAGCTCCTCTTGCAAGGCTTTTCTTGCCGCAGGATCGCTTGCAGGGGTGGAAGGGAGGCCCAGCAAAAAGGCCCGGATGTAGAAGCCCGTTCCGCCGCATACAATCGGAAGCTTTCCCTCGGCGTGAATGCTTTGGCAAAGAGAGTCGGCGCGGTCCACAAATTCCGCCACGGAATACTGTTCGTCGGGGTTTTTGATGTCTATTAGATAGTGCGGAAGGAGTTTTTGCTCCGCGGGGGTGGGTTTTGCGGTTCCTATGTCCATTCCTCTATACACTTGCATAGAGTCTGCCGAAATAACCCGCGCCTCATCCTTGCCGGAAAAAAGATTGAGCAAAAGCTCGCTTTTTCCGCTGGCTGTCGGCGCGAACAGGACTAGAACCGGTATTTTATTCGGCAATTCTGTAAGTTACTTCTTGAGTGAAAAGCTGGCGGGCGGCCAAAGAAACGACCTTGTCGTGGTTTTCGGCGATCAAGGGGTCTTTTACCATTGACATCTGGTAGGCGCGGCGGTTGGCGGCCACTGTTATTTCGTAAATGTTGTCAGTGAATTTTACAAGCTGTTCCAAAGGAAAAATCATATTTGTCTCCCAAAAATAGATAAATCATTATATAGAAAGGGCGGAATTCTGTCAAGGGCCGACGAACGGCTGGCCCGCCTATAAAGCCCGTTTTTTTGTTGATTTTTTACTTTTTTTCCAAAAAAACGTGAAAATTCGCGCAAACTGTTGTATCTTATAGACAGAGGATTTTTATTGAACCGGAACGTTAGCAAGGAGGCGTTGGTCCTTTCCGTCAAGGCGACGGCGCAGGACAACCGCTCCGTGTGCCTTTTGACAAAGGACGGAATAGAATGGGCGACTCTTTTTGGCGGCCCCAAGAGCAAACTGCGGGGAGCGGTAAGCCCTTGGAACCGGGGCGTGGCCTACGTCTACAAAAACGAGGAAAAGCAAAGCTCCAAAATCACCGACTTTGACGTAAAAAAATACCATCCGACCTTCCGCGAAAACCTCTTTAAGTCCTTTGCCGCCGCCTTGGCCGGAGAGATTGTCTCCAAGTCCAAGTGCGCCGGAAGCCCCGGCCAATGCTTTGTCTTGTTGAACGGCTTTTTGGACGGAATGGACTTGCTTGGCGAGGAGGAAGCCCGCCTTGGCCTTTTGCGCTTTTTGTGGCGCTACATGGACTTGCTTGGAGTGAGGCCGCAAACGCAAAGCTGCTCGCGCTGCCAAAAGGATTTTTCATCTAGCAATTATTCTGAAAGCGCGCTAGAATTGAATCCGGGTGGAAAAAGACTTACGCTATATTCGCCGGCCGAAAATTCCTTTGTTTGCCAGGACTGCTTTTCTCCGCAAGAAAAAGGAATCAGGCTTTCGGAATCGGCGCTTTTTTACCTTACAATATCGGGCGGAACGGATTCCGCGGATTTGGCGGCCGCGCGCAAGGCAAGGCTTTCCCAAAACGATTTTGGACAATTAAAGGCGTTTTTGTACGAGTTGGTCGAAAGCGCCTTGGGAATAAAACTTAAAACTTTGGAATCAGGAAAGGGTATTTTATGAGAGCTGTAGACATTATCATGAAAAAGCGCGGATCCTTTGTCGTTGACGACAACGGAACTAAATCAATGGTCGGCGACACAAAGCTTACCGAAGAAGAGATTAAATTCATCGTTGACGGCTATGTGGCGGGAACGATTCCCGACTACCAAATCTCCTCTTGGCTTATGGCCGTTTACTTTAACGGAATGGACTTTGAGGAATCCGCCGCTCTCACAAAGCTTATGCTTCATTCAGGCGACGTGATTGAGTTGCACGGCGCTCAATACGAGGCGATGGGCTTGCATGGCCCCTTTGTTGACAAACACTCTACCGGCGGCGTAGGCGACAAAATTTCTTTGCCGCTCGCCCCGATCGTTGCCGCTTGCGGAGTCCAAATCCCTATGATGAGCGGCCGCGCGCTTGGCCACACTGGCGGAACCTTGGACAAGCTTGAGTCTATCGAAGGCTACAAGGTCGGCCTTACGCCCGACGTTTTCCGCGACTACATTTCCAAGGACGGCTTTGCGATGACAGGCCAGACAAAGGAAATCGTTCCGGCCGACCGCTTGCTTTACGCCTTGCGCGACGTTACCGGAACTGTCGAGTCGGTTCCGCTTATCACCGCCAGCATTCTTTCAAAGAAAGTCGCCGAAGGAAGCGACGCTCTTGTCTTTGACGTAAAGTACGGAAGCGGAGCCTTTATGAAGACCCGCGCGGCCGCGATGGAGCTTGCAAACTCTTTGGTAAAGACAGCGCAGGCGATGGGAAAGAAAGCCGCCGCCCTTATAACGAATATGAACACGCCGCTTGGCTACAAGATCGGAAACTTCTTGGAAATCGAAGAGACTGTCGAATGCTTGCAGGGAAAGGGCCCGGAAGACGTAATGGAATTGACATACGCCTTGGGCGCCCAAATGCTTATTCTTGGCGGAAAGGCTTCTTCCAAAGAAGACGGAATCGCCAAGTGCAAGGAAGCGGTTTCTTCCGGGGCCGCGCTCAAAAAGTTCTTGGACAACGTTGACCGCCAGGGCGGCGACTCAAAGAAATTGATGGAGCAAGTCGGAAAGCGCCGCAGCCAGTATAAGGCCGAGCTTAAGGCCGAAAAGGACGGCTACATAAACATCGACGCCTACAAGACTGGCCTTGCCGGCGTTTACCTTGGCGTGGGCCGCAACAAGACGACCGATCCTGTTTGCCCCGACGCTGGAATGGTTTTGCGCGCAAGGAGCGGAGAGAAGGTAAAGGCCGGAGACGTTGTTATGGAAGTCTACGGAAAAGACCAGGAATGCTTGGAGCCTGCGCTTGCAAAGCTTAAGGAGGCGCTTTCTTACCAAGACAGCGCGCCCGAGAAAGTTCCGCTTATTTACAAAGAAATCAACTAAGCTGGAAAAAAGATTTTGAAAACTTGGAATAAAAAAGAAATCTCAAGGGACCAAGCCTTGGCCTTGCACAACAAGTACAAGCTCGGCGCCTTGGAAGCCTCGATTTTTACAAGAAGGGCCGTCACCGCTGGGAGCGACTTGCTTTACTACCTGGAGGACGACACCCGCTTTTTGAACAAGCCCTTTGAGTTTAGCCAAATGGAAGACGCGGTGGACCGCATTTTGGCCGCCGTTGACGAAGGCGAAAAAGTCTTGATATTCGGCGACAGGGACGTGGACGGAATAACCGCCACCGCCGTGTTGTACGAGCAGCTAAAGCGGATGAACCTTGACGTTTCTTGGCGGCTTCCGTCGGGCGACGACGCTTACGGATTGAGCATGGCGGCCGTTGAGGAATTCGCAAAGGACTACGGAACGCTTTTGATTACCGTAGACTGCGGCATCTCCAACTACGCAGAAATTCAGCGCGCCCAAGAATTGGGAATAAGCGTAATAGTGACCGACCACCATAATCCGCCGGCCCAGCTTCCCGAAGCGGAAATAATCATAAACCCAAAGCTTTCGGACTCCGGCTATCCCTTTGCGGAAATTTCCGGCTGTTCCGTAGCCTTTAAGCTTGCGCAGGCCTTGCGCTTTTCGCAGACAGAAATTTACAAGCAGGACCTTTGCCTTTTGAACGTCCGCGACGACACTGTTGTCGAATGCCTTAAGCTTAGAAACATGGTAAAGAGAAGGGCTTTTGAAAAGGATTTTTCGGACGGAACGTCAAGCCTGGCCTCAAGCGGCTTGCTGGAATTCTTGCGGGGCGAGCAAATCTTTGTTTGGGACGCTCCCAAAGTTTCGGCGGCGTTAAAGAACCTTTTTGGGAACGGAGTCGAGTTCAACCTTTTTGACGTAAGGCCCGAGGCCGCCAAAATCATTCCTTCGATTTCAAACGCTTCATTGCAAAAACTTTCGGGGCTTTCAAAAGTCGCGCTGTATTCCGACCAGGACGCAAGCGAGTTGGACGCCTTTTACAACATTTTTGTGACTTACTTGGACAAAAAGATAGCGCAAAGCTTTCCGTCGATAAAGGAATGCGACGAGCGGGACTTGCAGCTTGTGATGCTTTCCGTCTTTAGCGACATAATGCCCTTGAAAAACGAGAACAGAATTTTCGCTCGCCGCGCCTTGAGCGTAATAAACCAAGGCCGCCCGCGCTCCGGTTTGACCGAGATACTTTCGCGGCAAGGCCTTTTGGGAAAAAAGCTTTGCGCCAAGGACTTTGGCTGGAACGTGATTCCCGCCCTTAACGCGGCCGGCCGCATCGGAAGCCCTGAGGATTCCCTGAATCTTTTCCTTGCCCAAAGCGCGGACCAGCGCGAAGACTATGCCCAAAAAATTTTGGACCACAACGAAGAGCGAAAGCGCCTTGAAAACGCTTCCTGGGATTTTTTGGGCGGCCGGCCCGAAAAGTCCTTGCAAAAATTCAACGGAAAATTTTGCCTTATCGTCGAAGAAAAAATTCACCGCGGCGTCGTCGGCCGAATCGCCGCAAAGCTTGTTCAGCGCGTAAAGGTTCCTTCCATCGCGATGACAAAGGCCGGCGACACATACATCGGTTCCATGCGAACTTCAAGAGGCGTAAACTGCACGGACTTTTTGGACAAGTTTGGCGACATCTACGTAAACCACGGCGGCCATTCAGGCGCGGCGGGCTTTTCGCTCACGGCCCAAAACTTTGAGCTGTTCCAGCAAAAGATCGGCGCGGTTGTCCAGGCCACAGAGCTTGGCGCGGACGAAGACCAAATCGTTGACATCGACGCGGAGCTTACGCCGCAATACGTCAACGACGACTTGATAAATGTTGTGGACCTCTTTGAGCCGTACGGAAACGAAAACCCTGAGCTTGTTTTTATGACAAAGGGCGTAAGAATCGCCGGCGGCCAAGTGATGGGCAAGGGCGAACGCCAGCATTTAAAGCTATATCTGGAGATCGGAAAGCAAAAGTGGCCCGCCTTGTGGTGGGACCAGGGCGCCCTTTACAAAACGGAATTCAACGACGGTGATTTGGTCGACGTGGCCTACAATTTTCAGCGCAACACCTTTAACGGCCGCGAAAGCCGCCAGCTGCAGATCATAGACGCGCGAAAATCTTAGGCCCGCGTCAGTCGAAGTGACTGCGGCCTGGATACTTTTCGGCAAACTCTTTTTGGCGTTTGCGAACCGCCTGGATGATTTCGTTCCCGGACTCAAGCTGTCTGATTTGGTCCAAGCGCCAATCCAAGTTTGAAGGCGGGAAGGGCGGGTCGGGATTGGGCGCCCTTTGGGCAAAGTATTTTTTCGCCAGGGCGACGACCGCCTCTTGGCTTCCTTTGTCTTGAACGCGCTTAAGGTAGGGCTGGCCCAGGCCGCAGATTTGCGCCTTTGAGTCAAGCTCGTATACTTGCGGCCTGTCGTTTGTCTTTTGAACGTTCCTTATCGTTACGCTGCGGCCGTTGGCGCAAGTGTAGATTTTTCCCGCCGACTGTATGTGCTTCACGACCGAGAATGTTTGACCGCCGTCGCTAAAGAAGGCCATTTCGTTTGTGTATTCCATGTCGGTATGCCAGTAGCGGATTGTGTAAACCGCGTCCTTTGTGATGTAGGTGGAATAAATGTCGGTTGAGGTTACTGGCTGGCAAACCTTCACTCCGTCAGCCTCGGACATTTTGCACCAAAAGCCTGTCAGGGGGTCGTCTTTGTCGCTGGCTTGGTCGTTTTCCGCGTTCAGCTTTACGGCAAAGTTGAGGTAAAGATTTCCGCCGATAATGGCCACGGGAATCACGCTGGCTTCCTTTAGCCTTGGAAGCCATAAAAATATTTCCCAAACCGAGGCGTCGTCCGCCGCTCCCTTGTTGGTGACCAAGGGCCTGTATTCGATGAAAATCCGTTCCGCCTCGGGGCAGGTGGAGTCGTTTAGAGTTCTTTCGGCGGTAAAGGAAGCCGGCTCGGCCGTTCGGTCCAAATACCAGCTGTAAAAAGTTTTGAGCATGATCGCGGCCCCTTCCTTTTGCTGGGGCTGGCTGTTTTCCTCGTTGCAGGAGAAAATCACGTATCGGTCGTCCCGTTCCCAAACGCCCTCAAATGGGGCGGGAACTCCTACCGAAAAGGCCCCGTCCGTCACCTGGGCCCCCGCCGTTCCCGCCGCTAGAAAAATATATAGTGTTAGCAATGTTTTTTGAAACAATTTCACGATTATATTATCGGAAACGCGGCAATTAAGGTAAGGAAAAAAAACGGACTGAAAAGGCGGGACGCAGAAAAAAAAGGACGGAAGGACCCGGCAGCGTAGCGGCTTAGCCGCAGGCAGAAAGCCGCAAGCGGAGGACGGGAGGCTCCGGCTCTTTTTTTTCGTCGCTGGGGCCCGCCATTTGTGTCCGTTTTTTATTTTTTCCTATATTGACACAATTCCCCAAAACTGTTAATATACCTTTTACATTTTCTTAAAATATTTTTTGGGGGATATCTTGGCTAGAAATCAGACTTCAGCAGAAAAGCGCCACGCTCAGAGCGAAAAGCGCCGCATGCGCAACAAGGCAATTAAATCAGAATGCCGCACTTACGCAAAACAGTTCGTTGAATTGGTACTTAAAAAGGATAAGGAAGCGGCCGCCGCTAAGCTCAAGCAGCTCCAGAGCGCCTTGGACTCAGCCCGCCTTAAGGGTGTTGTAAGCCTTAACGCCGCTTCGCGCAAAAAGAGCCGCATGACTCGCCTTTTCAACAACACGTTCGTAAAGGCCGCCGCAGCCAACTAAATAGTATTTGAATTTTGGTAGGAGCCTATGCTTTCAAAAAAGGTAACAAAGTATGACTTGGTTGAAGCGGTTTACCAAAATTCAAAATACGAAAAGGTTCAAATTCAAGAAGTGATCGAGGCCTTTGTGGGGGAGCTTAAAAAATCCATCTCGCAAGGCTGCACGATTGAACTTAGGGGATTCGGAACTTTTGAGGCCCGCCTTAGAAAGGGCCGCGAGGTTGTCCGAAATCCCAAAACCGGCCAAACGTCTTCAATGCAGGCGCACTATGTGGCCGCCTTCCGCGCTGGAAGGGAACTCAAGAAAACGCTTGGCGAGCTGCCCGTTCAAGAGAGCTAATGATGGAACAACAATCAAAAAACTACACAATTCTTGGCTCGGAAACTTCTTTTGACGGAGTTTTGGAATTTACCGACAACCTTAAAATCAACGGAAAATTCAACGGAACAATCAA
>Ga0256407_10003248_pt1 | contig 29332 bp, 20 predicted proteins | sample RumenRJG_04DNA_FD_193489 | JGI IMG/M metagenome (GOLD analysis project Ga0256407, IMG submission 193489) | Bovine rumen microbial communities from Lethbridge, Alberta, Canada - RJG_04 | ecosystem: Host-associated > Mammals > Digestive system > Stomach > Rumen | place: Canada: Alberta...
ATGTAAAAAATTGAACTATATAATTTTCTTTTTTGCCTTAACATTTCTGTTCAGCAAATGTCATTATTATTATTATAAACTAAATGAAATTTCGTTTCAGTGAACAGTTAAAAGTGAATTTTCGGAGCAGCGAGCGCCAAAGATGCTTGCATCAATTTGGCCGAATCGTGACGAAAATCATGGACAGAATGGACATAAGTCTGAACCATTAAACCTTCAGCCGTTTTACTATTAACTTTTGAAAGTGACAAGTGAGTCGCAAGAGGTGGTCGAACCTACCCTCACTTCTCACTTGTCGCTTCTACTTATCTTTACTCTCCAAAGGGATCGTTGTCATCCCAAAGGTCAGAACTCTTCAAATCATCGTCTTCGTCATCGAAGAAACCTTTCTTTGAGTCTGCATCGCCATAACTGTGCATCAGAATTACTCCTTCGCGTGTAGACTGTACTACTTTGATTTCCGGACTCACATATTTCTTTTTCATATCGCGTTCCTCCTTACTTTACAATGATTTTAACTCCGTTAATTACATAGATTCCAGCAGGAACATTGATGGTGCGAGTCTCACCAGCCTGCATCTTGGCGTTGTTAACCAGTACACCGCTGGTGCTGTTCACACGTACGTTCTGATCAATGGTAGAAGTCATCGTTATGACACCATTGCCAGGAGCAACCATCAGGTCAGGATTCTTGTCAAGAGATTTGATACCTGTCGGTGTCTCGCCCATTCCCTCTTCGAAAATCAGCTGGAAGCTTGCCAGTTTAGCTGTAGAAGAAGCTGCTTCTTTCTTTGTGGTAGCAAAGTATGCTCTGAACGGACGTACATTGATAGGAGCATTATAATTATAGTCAATCGAATTCACAAACTCGTTATTGGCAAAGTAGAAAATCTCATTAGCCTTTGGCACTTTCTGACCTGAATAGGTACCCTTCATCTTCAGGTAATAAGTTGTTCCATCTGCAGTACCGCTAGGCTCATTACCGCCGAAGGTATAGTCGTTTTCATCCATTGCTGTCGTTGCCATGATAGTACCACCAGACTGGCTGACAGTAAATGTTACACCATCTGTAGAACTATTAGAATCTACATGTACCAGATATGGCACGTTGGCTGTCGTTTTTGTCACATCAGTCAATGCCGGTGCGAAAGCATAGTCGGAACCAGCTTGTTTTGTGAAAGCGTTTTCTTTCTGCAGGGTATGCACGGTAAACGATGTTTTGTCGTCAGCGTTGGTGTGCTTACCATTATCAAGTGTGAGGGCGAACGGCAGAATCAGCGAAGCGTTCTGTGGCTTACCATACTTATCAGTAGTAAGCAGGCGCTTGTACTCAATCTTCTCAGCAGCATCAACCTGAATATTGTATGGCGAGTAGAACGGCTGCTTATCGGTCAAGATGATACTATGAGCGGCACGGAACGAGCCCTCAGGAGTTTTATATGCCACGTTGTTGTTTGGAGCAGTTGCATTGACCGGCAAGAAGATAAGACAGTTGGCTGCGTTCGTATTGGCGTAGTCTTCCATTGAGCCATGCTGCCCTGTCGTCACTTGGAAAATACCAGCCAGATCACTGAAGTCTAGATAGAGAATCTTCTTCATCTCAGCCTCAACATATTCTTCAATTTCCTCATCTTCTGTAATATCATCAGGCATGCTTTCCTTAATCTTATTTCCGATTGCTTGGAAGATTTTATCTGTACTTGAATAGCCGGGCTTTCCTGCCGCATCTGTAGCAGTTACAGTCACTCCATAGAAATCATCGGTACTATTCGAGCCATAGAGAGTCTTATCCTTAGCATAGATGGGATTAAAGGTCACAACAGGGTCATAGGTTTGAGACTTCACATTAATAACCATGGTGTAGTATGCGTAGACACGGTGCTGAGTAGCCGTTGTCGGTGCAATGTTGTAACCAGTCTCATCGGTCGTGAACACATATTTTGTAGCAGTCTTATTCTCTGTAGAAACTTTAAATGTCAATTCATCGAACGAGCCATTGTAGCTTTCGATCGAGAAGGGATACTCAATGAAGAAGTCCGCCTGACCAGCATTAACCTCAGTGGCGTTGTTGAACTTGAACGCAGCAGAACCAACTTCTGCTACCGACACACGATTATATTGAGGATTAGCAGCCTCAGACTTGTTGGTGTAGATGTTATTGGTCGTTTCACCAAATTGATTGAAGTGCTCAGACTTCACGAAATTATAACGCGAGAAGTGGCTGGCAGAGCCATTGAATCCGTCCTTTTCCACTGTATATGTTTCATCGGCATAGTGGCTGTAAAGTTCCTCGAACTTAATCTGTACAGTATGACCAGCGCACTCTCCCGGCAAATAGAAATTAAACTCACCTCCACTCACGCTAAAGTCACTAGCAGTAAAACCTTGAGATATTCTAAGAGGCTCAATCGCTTCCGTCTGCGGATTCGTATCAGACTCCGGGTCATAGCAAACCACTGACATCTGGTCGATATACGGGTCAAGTGCCTGCATGGTCAGCTCGACAGTAACCAGAGCCTTGGCATCGTCACCTTGAAGACCTTCAACCTTGAACTTAATGGCATCATTATTGAGATTGGTCAGTTCAACAGTTGCATTTTTCACCTTGCCTTCTCCGTCACCAACATTAACCGTTTCTTCAATAGTTTCTCCGTCTGCTTTGTAAACGGTCAGGGTATATGGTTTGGCTGTGAACTTTGGATTTGTAACTGTACCGCCACTAATATTAATAGTTGTGCCTGAGTTCAAACGAGTCGCCTTGTTGTTAGGATTATTGCTGTTAAATCTAAAGCTTCGAACCCAGCCGCCGCCCCAGCCAGATTGATAATAAACCTGGCCTTGCAAATAGAATGTTGTTTGACCATCATTAAAGTTAATGTAACTACCCACTTTAGTAAAGGTCTTGGCTTCGCTCTTGTTATTGGTTGTTGAAACGGTCCTAGTTCCACCCGTAGTTCCGCTCCATGTCAGATAAGTACCACCAGTATTTCCTGTTCTGATATATCCGTCCTCATCCATAAACCATACATTTGCACTACTCATATTCTGAGTTGCATCACCATCATCATCTAAATATAAAGTATACATCTCATTATAATAGGTGACAGAAGAAGTGATATAGAACCCTTCATATTCTTTTGTAACAGGATAATTATTGGAAGATTGATCCTGACCATATGCACAATGCACTTTTGCACCAGTAATACGGAAACCAATAGGACCTTCCTGACCACCAGCAGTCATTGCTGTTGTAGGACATTCAACAAAATAAGTATTATTTTTCAGTCCATAATAGTACTGTCCGCCATTAAAGACACCAAAAATGCCACCAGCACCTGGCTCATCTGGGAGTTTTTTAGCGGTACCCTCAGCACCATCTTCATAAATCACATTGTTGGCTGTCAAGTCACGTACATTTCTATAGTTATAGGTATAGTGGCCATTAGCATCACGCTTAACATCACCCAAGTCGAGTTTTCCTGTTGTGAACGGTGCATTCATGTAATTGACGCCCGTGGTGGTAATTGAACTGGCTTTGGCCTCAGGAGCCACATTTTCGGTAAAGTTACCCTCGGCTGTAAAATAGAATCGAGCAGACTTGATGGTAAGCACAGCATAAGTTGCAGAAGCTCTATTCAATCTAAAATACAGATGGTTGCCCATATCGCTTCCGTCTGTTTGCTGACTTGTACGTGTAATAACATATTCTGTATCCTCATTTTCTTGTCCCATGCGGAATTCGCCATCTTCGTCACCTTCAGCTCTAGCTACAGCTAAATAATGAGAGTTATGGTCATAAATCTCATCCCTAATAACACTATAGTATTCATAATCACCATGGCCTCTAGGTGGATATGTCATATCGGTATTATACACATTACGAGAAAGACCATCTTTATCTGTTTCAAAGAAAATTTTATTGCATTTACCTCCTTTAATTGCATTCTGGCCTGTGCCATAGGTCACATCAACATTATTATTTAACAAGACTATTTCATAACCCGTAAAGCGGAAACCCTTTGGTAAAGATAGCGTAAGGAACAAGTCTATAGGTTCACCACCACAAATAACATAGTTATTTCCGCTCTTAATGATATTACCTGCCGGGTTAGCGGATTCTCCGCCATCAGTCAAGTTACAGAAATCAGACACTGTAAGTGATAAAGCCAACTGATTATGCTTCCAAGTGGAAGACCAACCAGCAGATGAACCTTGCTCACCTTCCTGCGTGAGAGCAGCCATAAGCGAACCAGTAGACGGACTAATCGTCACGTCCTGTGCCAGCGTGTTGGTGACGCCGGCAACCAATAACAGTAAGAGCAACATCCACCTGCTCCTACTCTTTGAATTTAATGTAAACATTTTTTTCATATTCTTAAAGTTTATGTTGTTTTATGTTGAGTTTAATATTGTTTGAAGTTTCTAGTGGAAAAGTACTCTAACTTCCCACCCAAAGTACTTGGTATACAAATAAAATGTATATTGAACTATAATATCTCTTGCAGTCAACCATCCGTAGAGGGTACGCCACCTGAGGTCTGGCCCCTGCCATTACAGCAGTCAACGGCACGCAGCGACATCTGATCGCACACGCCCTCCAATGGCTTATGATATCCGAAACAGTTCATTTTGTAAATAAAAATTCTAATGCGGTTGTTTCTTTAATTCATTTAGTTACTCTGCAAAAATGCTTTGCTCTTAATAAGAGTTAAAATTATTTCGTAAGTAGCTAAAACATAGTAAGATATAACCAAAAATACCGGGAATGGAAATTATATATCATTTCTTAAAATTTGTTTAAAGAAATCATTTCAACCTTCAAACTCTTGTGTGATTCAAAAAGATTTCTTAATTTTGCAAGGTAAAGCAAGTCAGATGCATCACCTCTTATTAAGAATTCAGAGTTAATACTTTTTAAGACTTCAATCACTGTTTTCCTTGTAACTTTTGAAGCCTGAACGAGTTCATGTGGAGGCCAAAACGGTCTGTTCCCCCCCCCCTTCGGTGAAAAATGAGGAAAACAAGGAGAAAAAGGGGGAAAAGACGAGAATGTAAAGAAAGAAGAATGCAGCGGAGATGCTGGTTCAAGGTTCAAATGCGCTGACGCGCGTTCAAGGTTCAAAGTTTTGTCCACAGAGGGCAGCGGAGATGCTGGTTCAAGGTTCAAATGCGCTGACGCGCGTTCAAGGTTCAAAGAGAAGCAAGCGGCCGATTATAAAAACTTCACACAGATATGCAGCGGAACTGCTGGTTCAAGGTTCAAATGCGCAAACGCGCGTTCAAAGTTCAAGGATGTCCACAGAGGACGGCTGAGCCGCAGTTCAAGGTTCAAGGTTCAAAGAGAAGCAAGCTGCCGATTATAAAAACTTCACACAGATATGCAGCGTAGCTGCTGGTTTAAAGTTCAAAGTTTAAGGTTCAAAGAGAAGCAAGCTGCCGATTATAATAACTTCACACAGATACCACAGAGCTCACAGATAAGGCTGCGGAGCTGCCGGTGAGAAGTTAGAAAATTAGCTATATACGCTTCGCGTAGAAATCTACGAAAAACCGCTAACGCGGGAAATCTATTAATTATAATTCTGCAAATCTGTTGGGGGAAAAAAAATCCGTGTAAATCTGTGGGCAGCTTTTAAACCTTGAACTTGGAACCTTAAACCTTGAACCGGCAGCTCCGCTGCCTTATCTGTGGGCAACTTTTAAACCTTGAACTTGGAACCTTAAACCTTGAACTGGCAGCTCCGCTGCCTTATCTGTGGGCAAAACTTTGAATCTTGAACCTTAAACCATTATAAGACTTCCCTTCATAAAAAAAAGGATGAAAAAGTTTGGAGATGTGACTAAATTTAGTTACTTTTGTGGCGATGAATAAGAAGGAGAAACTAATCAAGCGGTTCAGGACACTGCCCAGGGACTTCACTTTCGAGGAAGTTGTGAGTCTTTTTCAAAACTTTGGGTTTGAACTTGAGAACAAAGGTGCCACTTCTGGCTCGCGCATAAAATTCTATAATGAGGCTGACCAGAACGCATATATCATGCACAGGCCACATCCGAGTAATATCATCAAGGGATATATGATGCGCGACATCTTAAACTTTATGATGAAGAATAATTATATTAAATAGGAGGAAAATGATATGGGATATTTGAAGTATAAAGGTTATACTGGAAGCGTGGAGTACAGTGAAGAAGATAAGTGCCTTTTCGGAAAAGTGCAAGGAATGTCAAAGGACAGCATCACTTACGAGGGTTCCACCGTAGAGGAGCTGACGGCTGATTTCGAGGGAGCCATTGACGACTATCTGGCTCTGTGTATGGAAAAAGGCATCGAGCCGAGGAAACCTTATACAGGTGTTCTTAATGTCCGTCTGACCCCTGAGATTCACAGTGGCGTAGCTATGGCTGCCCAGAATGAAGGCATAACAATTAATGCGTTCATTAAAAATGCCGTGGCAAAGGCATTGGGAATGGCTCTTTGATGAGGGAACACATTGTCACATAGAGAAGCAGCAGAGCTGCTGGTGAAAAGTAATATTTTGCCCACAGAGGGCGGCGGAGCCGCAGTTCAAGGTTCAAAGTTCAAAAAGAAGCAAGCGGCCGATTATAAAAACTTCACACAGATATGCAGCGTAGCTGCTGGTGAGAAGTTAGAAAAGTAACTATATACGCTTCGCGTAGAAATCTACGAAAAACCGCTTACGCGGGAAATCTATTAATTATAATTCTGCAAATCTGTTGGAAAAATAATAAAAAAAATCCGTGTAAATCTGTGAAAATCTGTGGGCAGCTTTTAAACCTTGAACTTGGAACCTTAAACCTTGAACTGGCAGCTCCGCTGCCTTATCTGTGGGCAGCTTTTAAACCTTGAACTTGGAACCTTAACCTTGAACCGGCAGCTCCGCTGCCTTATCTGTGGGCAACTTGCGAACTTTTAACTGCAAACTATTAACTATTAACTGTTAAATGCTATCCGCTACGGTAAAACCGTGGCGCGGATGAGACGGATATCGCCTTTGGGGCGGTTATTCTCGTCGGTATCCACCCACTGAATCTTATCGACGACGTCCATTCCCTCCACTACGCGGCCAAAGACCGTGTACTGGCCGTCGAGATGAGGCGTGCCGCCATATTTGAAATAGGCCTCGCGCAACTCAGGAGTTAGTTTGATGCGCCCGTTTGTATTGTCGTCGAGCCGGTCTTGCACCTTGTCGAGCATCATGTCGTTCATGCGCCTGCCCCAGACAATGTAGAACTGGAATTCTGACGACTCGAAATTCGGATTCACATCATCGGGCTCACGGGCAGCGGCCACACTACCCCGCTGATGGAAGATCTCTGGAAAATGGATTTCAGCGGGAACCTTATGCTGCTCTGGCGTATCGCCCAACAACTGTCCCGGCTCGGCATGCCGGCTGCATGTGTCGCCAGTCTGAATCATGAAGTTGCTGATGACCCGGTGGAAAAGCACCCCATCGTAATCTCCCTGACGTACCTTGTTCAAGAAATTGTCACGATGAAGTGGTGTCTCGTTATAGAGTTCTATGCGGATATTGCCACTATCGGTCTCGAGCAACACCTGCATGCGTTTCTCAGCCTCTTGTGCCCTCACGGCGAAGGCACAAGAGAGGAGAAACATCATGAATAATAGTTTTCTCATTATTGTTTCAATATTTACGAAGGCAGAGATTACTCCAACTGCCCTACACTATTAATAAACATCGCCGCGGGTAATCTCGTCTTTGTCAATTTTCTTCTTGTCGAGCGAATACCAGCAATAGGCGATGTAAGCCAGCACAAAGGGAATGAGCAAGCTGACCACAGCCATGGTGCTGAGCGTGAACTCACTGCTACACGAATTGGCTATCGTCAGACTGCTTTGCAAGTCGGCTGTAGAGGGATAATAAGCCGTGTGGTTCCAACCTGCGAAGAGCAGCAACACAAGCACTACCAGCACCACACCGATGCCTGCCGGCCAGATGCCGCCAATGTAGGTCTTGCTCACCACAGTACGGATGATGGCATAGAGCAACAGCACCACGCCGATGAGCAGCACAATGGTGAGATACCACATATCGAGCAGGTTGTGCAGGTATTTATACGGTTCCATGAAGATGGCGCCAGTGGCGGGATCCCATGCGTAGCCGTCTTTCAACAGCGTATGAATCAGGAAGGCGAGGAAAAGGATGAGGAAGGGCACCGTGGCACCGATGAGGCGCACACTACCCCGCGAGCGGATATTCTCGTCGTTCACATTATTCATAATATATAGGATACCGAGGATCCGGGCCAGGAAGAAGACGGCCAGACCAAACACCAGCACCCAGGGATTGAGCAGCGCATCGAGTCCGTGACTGGCATTGGCCCATCGGCTGATGATGGGCGCGCCCAACTCGGTCAGGTTGGCCTTCTCTATAACGAAATTAGAGCCTTCGAAGAAGGTGGCCACAGCCCCGCCAAGAAGCAGCGGGCCGACGATACCATTGACGATTAGGAACCACTGGAAAGTTTTCGGCCCCAGCAGGTTGCCCAGCTTATTCTGGAATTCATAACTCACGGCCTGGAGCACAAACGAGAAGAGAATGATCATCCAGAGCCAATAGGCACCTCCGAAACTGGTGCTATAGAACAGCGGGAAAGAAGCGAAGAAGGCTCCGCCGAAGGTCACCAGCGTGGTGAATGTCAACTCCCACTTGCGGCCGGTGGAGTTGACCAGCATGCGGCGCTCTTCTGGCGTACGGCTCAAGCTAAACAACATGGAGTTTGCTCCCTGAACAAACATCAGAAAGACCAGGAGTGCTCCCAGCAACGACACCAGGAACCACCAATAATGCTGTAAAAAAGAATATGTAATCATATGATGAGTGTAAAGTTTAAAGTGTAAAGTTCAAAGTTCAAGGTTCAAAGTTCAAAGTTCAAGGTTGTCGGTATTGCTGACGGGATGTTCGGGACCTTTCTTGATTTCCTTGAACATGATGCTCAACTCAACGGCCAGCATGGTCGTAAAGAGGCCGAGGAAGATGAAGAACGTGAGAGCCACGCTGCCAGCACCTACCTCAGAGACAGAAGCACTCACGGGCAGCATGTCTTGAATGGTCCACGGCTGACGTCCGAACTCTGCCACCAGCCATCCGCTCTCACTGGCTATGTAGGCCAGCGGTACCAAAACAATGGCGACGATGTGCAACCAGCGGAACTTCGTAATGTCTTTCTTGTAAAGCAGGAAGAGCACCACGGCAAAGAAGAGAATGAACAGACAGCCCAGTCCCACCATCAGGCGGAATGCCCAGAAGTTGATGGGGATAAACGGCACCAGCTCAGCCTTGTCTTTAATATAGCCATAGCCAAAGTACTTGAAGTTGTCGTCGATAATCTTCGATTGGATGGCAGCTTCCTGCTCATTGTTTTCGGCCTTGGCCTTACGGTAGGCAGCCAGTGCCTCGATAGCTTTCTTTCCGCGCTCCATCTTCTCGTCGGCCGACGGCTCGACAGTTCCGTCGGGCTTGGTGTAGCCGTTCAGCAGGTCGTTCACGCCGGGCACGAATCCGTGGAAGTCGTTGGTAGCCATGAACGAGAGTGCATAAGGCATGGCCAGCTTCAACGGCGGCTCAGCATCGTTGGCATAGTCGGGCTGTGCAAACGGATTGATCCATGCTACAGCCGTCAGTCCTATGTCATTACCGCCATTGTAGAGTGCCTCCATGGCAGCCAGCTTCATAGGTTGTACCTGTGCTACAGTCTGAGCCGACTTGTGACCTGTGGCGGCAGCCCCCAGCGAGGCCACCAGACCTACGATGGCAGCTATCTTCATGCTCTGGAGGGCCAACTCGCGCTCGCGGTTCTTCAGCAGATACCAGCAGCACACGGCCACGACAAATATGGCGCCAATGATCCATGCCGAAATGACTGTATGGCAGAACTTGTCGACGGCAAATGGCGAGAGTGCCACGTCGAAGAACGACACCATCTCATTGCGCACCGTGTCGGGATTGAACTCGCAGCCCACCGGATACTGCATCCATGCATTGGCCACCAGAATCCACCATGCTGAGATGGTGGCACCGAGGCCAGTCAGCCAGGTAGATGCCAAATGGAAGCCCGGCGATACCTTCTTCCATCCAAAATACATGACAGCCACGAAGGTAGACTCCATGAAGAAAGCCACAATACCCTCGATGGCCAGAGGAGCACCGAAAATGTCGCCCACAAACCATGAGTAGTTGCTCCAGTTGGTACCGAACTCAAACTCGAGAATGATGCCAGTAGCCACACCCATGGCGAAGTTGATGCCGAAGAGCTTTTGCCAGAACCGTGACGCATCTTTCCAGAAACGCTTACGGTTGCGGTAATAGATGGTCTCACAAATACCCATAATGACTGCCAGTCCCAGCGTAAGCGGAACAAACAGCCAGTGGTAGATAGCGGTCAGCGCAAATTGCGCCCTCGACCAATCGATGGTCCCGCTGTCGACGGTTAGAAATAAATCTGTCATAAGCTATACTATTATTTACTTGGAACTTACCTTCATAATTATGCTCTCTCACTCATTACCGGCTCCAGCCCTCTCCACAAACTCGGTGGCCACGAAATCGGCCTCGCCGCCTTTCGAAGCATTCTGCTTGAGGAAATTAGGGAAGAAAAATATTTTCAACACGACGAAGATAATGAACAACTTGATGAGTATCACAGCCCACAGCGTCTTTCCCAGCGTCATGTTACGAAAGCCATCGACATATAAATCGTAGGCCCGATAGAGAAAACTATTCTTTTTCATAGGCCGCCTGAACCATTAGATTACGGTTACAAATATAGGAAAAAAAATGAATTCTTACAAATGTAAATGTAAATTTGTTCTATTTTTCCATAATTATCTTAATTTTAAACTAATTAAAACACTGATAAAAGAAAAATATTTTGCCGTTTTGAAGAATTTCTATAATTTTGCAGACTGAAAAAAGATAAGAAGGATTTACAATTAAAAAAATATGAATAAGAAAGTTCTCATTCCGGTTATTCTTCTGTTAGCACTCCTGTTGGGTGGCATTGCTTATTTGTACTTGAATCTCGACAAGCAAAAGAAAGCCAACCAGGAAATGCAGGAACTGGCAGAGCTGGATAAGAAAGAGATGGAAAACGAGTATCAGGAGTTTGCCCGCCAATATAGCGAGATGAAGACGCAAATCAACAACGACTCTATTGTCGCACAGCTCACCCAAGAGCAGTTGCGCACCCAGGAGCTGTTGAAAGAACTGCAACGGGTTAAGACCAATGATGCCCGCGAGATTACACGCCTGAAGAAAGAACTGGCCACCTGCCGTGCCGTCATCCGCAGTTATGTGCTCGAGATTGACTCGCTGAACCGACTGAACGAGAATCTGAAGACCGAGAACACCCGCGTACGCGGCCAATATGAGGAGGCCACCCGCCAGATAGAGAACCTGAACACCGAGAAATCGTCGCTCTCACAGAAAGTGGCTATTGCCGCACAGCTCGACGCTACTGGCATTCAGATGATTGCCAAGAAGAAGAACGGCAAGAGCACCGATAAGATGAAAGAGTGCAAAACGATTCAGGTGAATTTCTCGATTGCCAAGAATGTTACGGCCACCAACGGCATACGTACTCTCTATGTGCGCATTATGACACCAACGGGCAGCGTACTTTCGAATGGCGGCACTTTCCCCTACGAGAACCGCAACCTGGAATACTCGATGAAGAAAGCTGTTGAGTATGGGGGCGAGGAAACCAGCGTCAGCACCTTCTGGAACGTCGGAGAGTTCCTGCAGGGCGGCTCTTACAAAGTAAGCATCTTTGCAGACGGCCATATGATTGGCTCACGCAATTTCACATTTAAGTGATCAACCACTATTGTTCTATGAGGAAACTATTAGTTATTTATTTGTTGGCAGGCATCATTACGCCAGCTGCGGCTCAACGAACACTGAGCCTCGACAGCTGCCGTGCCATGGCCTTGCGCAACAACAAGCAGCTGAGTGTAGCCAAACTGAAACAAGAGGTGGCACTCAACACCCGCAAGGCAGCCAAGACCAAGTACCTGCCGAAGGTGGACCTGCTGGGCGGTTACGAATGGACCAGCCAGGAAGTGTCGTTGCTGAAAGACTCGCAGAAAGACATGCTGGGCAACCTCGGCACAACAGCTTCTACTGCTCTCGGAGAGAAAGCCACCAATATGCTGGGCACACTGGCACAACAGGGAATGATTACCCCGCAGCAGGCCCAGGCACTTGGCAATTTCATGGGCTCGCAGATAGCACCTCTGGCGCAGACCATCAATGGTTTCGGACAGGGTATTACCGATGCTTTCCGCACCGACACACGTAACATCTTCGCTGCCGCCGTTATGCTTCGCCAACCTATTTATATGGGCGGTGCTATTACAGCAGCCAACCGTATGGCCGAAATCAACGAACAGCTGTCGGCCAACAGCTTCAACGCTGCCAACCAGAACACGCTCTACACCATCGACCAGACCTACTGGACGGTGGTCTCTTTGCGCCAAAAGGAACGGTTGGCCAAGAGTTTCCTCGAGCTGGTGAAGAAGCTGGACAGCGATGTGCATAAGATGATACAAGAAGGTGTAGCCACCCGTGCTGACGGACTGAAGGTCGACGTGAAAGTAAACGAGGCCGAGATGGCAGTCACTCAAGTGGAGAACGGCCTCTCGCTGGCCAAGATGCTGCTCTGTCAGCTGTGCGGACTTCCCGTGAGCGATGAGATCACACTCGCTGACGAGAACACCGACAACCTTTCGGCATCGGCCGCATCAGCCCAATTCAACATGGAGACAGCCATGAGCAACCGACCAGAACTGAAAATGCTCGAGAACGCTGTGGAAATCTCCGAACAGACCACCAAACTGGTGCGAGCAGCCTTCTTGCCCCAAGTGGCACTCACCGGCGGATATATGGTGATGAACCCCAACCCGTTCAATGGGTTCGAGAAAGAGTTCTCTGGTGTTTTCAACGTTGGAGTACTTGTAAGGGTGCCCGTATGGAACTGGTTTGAGGGAGCCTACAAGGTGCGTGCCAGCAAAGCAGCCACAACCATGGCGAACCTTGAGCTTGACGATGCCCGCGAGAAAATTGAGTTGCAGGTAAACCAAAGCTCCTTCAAGGTGAAAGAGGCCAACAAACGCCTCGCCATGGCCATGAAGAATGCTGAGCGCGCTGAAGAGAACCTGCGTTGTGCCAACCTGGGATTCAAAGAGGGTGTCATGCAGTCGACCGAAGTCATGGAGGCACAGACCGCCTGGTTACAGGCTCACACCCAGAAGATTGACGCTGCAATAGATGTACGCCTCTCGCAAATCAGCCTGAACAAGGCACTGGGAATCCTCAACTAACGTAAAAGGTTCAAAGGAAAAAGAAAATAGTTCAAGGTTTAGAGTTCAGAAATCATAGTTCACAGTATAAAGTTCAAAAGCTATGTCAGCAAAAACACAACATAACAACATTCTGCTCGCTATCATTGGTTTCATCTCAGTAGTAGCCGTGGTAGCAGCCATCGGTTTCTTCACCTTGGGACGTCAGCCCGAGATTATCCAAGGCGAGGTGGAGTGTACGGAATACAGAGTTTCGAGCAAGGTGCCCGGACGTATTCTTGAGATTCGTGTCAAAGAGGGCGACTACGTGCATGTAGGCGATACCCTGGCCATTCTCGATGCGCCGGAGGTGAGAGCCAAGATGACGCAGGCCCAGAGTGCCGAGAATGCCGCTGCCGCCCTGAGTCAGATGGCTCAGAAGGGAGCCCGTCAGGAGCAGATTACCGGTGCCTATCAGGTTTGGCAGCAAGCCAAGGCCGGACTGGAGATTGCCGAGAAGAGCTACAACCGCGTGCAACGCCTGTTCGACGAGGGTGTGCTGAGTCAGCAGAAGCGCGACGAGGCTTACGCCAACTACAAGGCAATGGAAGCCCAGGCAAAAGCCGCCAAGAGCCAGTACGACATGGCTCAGAACGGTGCCCGTCAGGAAGAGAAAGCCGCCGCTCAGGCTCAGGTGAACCGCGCCAAGGGAGCCATTCAGGAGGTTGCCTCGTATATCAACGAGACCGTGCAGACCGCTCAGATGGAAGGCGAGGTAAGCTCTGTCTATCCAAAGGTCGGCGAACTGGTGGGCACAGGCTCACCCATCATGAGCATCTCGGTGATGGACGACTTGTGGGGCACCTTCAATGTACGTGAGGACCAGCTCAACGGCATGAAGGTCGGCACAGAACTGACAGCCTTCTCGCCAGCCTTCAACAAGAGTCTGAAGATGAAAGTGTACTACCTGAAAGACCAAGGCTCGTACGCCACATGGAAAGCCACCAAGGCCAACGGCCAGTACGACCTGAAGACCTTCGAGGTGAAAGCACGTCCCATCGACAAGTTCGACGGACTGCGCCCGGGTATGTCGCTCATCATTAAGTAAAGGGGGCAAAGCGCAGCGGAGCTGCTGGTTCAAAGCGCAGCGGAGCTGCTAGTTCAAGGTTCAAAGCGCAGCAGAGCTGCTGGTTCAATGCGCAGCAAAGCTGCTAGTTCAAGGTTCAAAGCGCAGCAGAGCTGCTGGTTCAAGGTTTAAAGTTATGTCCATTCTGGCCATGATTTTTGTCGCGACTCGACATATCTGAAGTAAACTTCGTTCTGTGCTCGCTGCTCCAATAATTCAAAGCGCAGCTGAGCTGCTAGTTCAAAGTTTAAAGTTTAAAGTTTTAGGAAAAGAAAAAAAAAGAAACATGAATACCATACAGCGAATATTACGCATAGCAGCCAGAGAGATAGGGATTCTTCGCCGGAACCACATCTATTTCTTTGCCATGGTGGTATTCCCCCTATTGGTTACATTCTTCTTCACCTCGTTGATGAACGACGGGCAGCCACTGGAGATGCCCGTGGGTGTTGTCGACCTCGACAACACGTCCACCACTCGTTCGCTCATCCGCAAACTCGACGCCTTTGAGTCGTCCAAGGTGGTGGCTCACTACCCCAGCGTCAGCGAAGCGCGCCAGGCTATTCAGCGCAACAAGATTTACGCTTTCCTTTACCTGCCCAAGGGCACTACTAGCGATTTGCTGTCTGCTCGCCAGCCCAAGGTTTCGTTCTACTATAGCATGACCTCCGTCACATCAGGCTCATTGCTCTACCGCGACCTGAAGACTATCACGACCCTTGGCTCTGCAGCAGTAGGTTCGGCCACCATGACGGCCAAGGGTTTCACCGAAAAGCAGATTAAAACATTCCTTCAACCCATCAGCATCGACCTCCACCCCATCAACAATCCGTGGGTCGACTATAACGTCTATCTCAGCAACATGCTCATCCCTGGCTGTTTGATGCTCTTCATTTTCCTCATCACCGCCTACTCTATCGGTACTGAGTTGAAGTTCAAAGACTCCAAGGAATGGTTAGCCATGGCCGACAACAATATTCATGTCGCCCTTATTGGCAAGTTGCTGCCCCAGACGCTCATCTTCCTCATCATCATGTTCGCTTTCCTCTTCTACACGTTCGACATCCTGGGCTTCCCCCATCAGGGAGGCACATGGTCTATCGTACTGCTCGGACTGCTGACCGTTTTCAGTGCGCAGGCCTTTGGTGTCTTCATCTTCGGACTGATGCCTTCGTTGCGCATGTCGATGAGTATCTGCTCACTGTGGGCCGTGCTGAGCTTCACCACTTCGGGCACAGCCTTCCCCTTGTTTGCCATGGACTCCCCCATCGAGGCCATCGCCCAGTTGTTTCCCCTCCGCCACTATTACATGATCTACCAGATATGTGTCTTCAATGGTTATCCCTTCACCGACGCATGGTTTAACATCATGGCTTTGCTCATCTTCATCTGCCTGCCCATCTTCACGGTGAAGAACATCAAAAAGGCTATGCTTGAGTACGTATATATTCCTTAAGTAGTTAGGAGTTAAGATCAAAGAATTATGAGTAACGAGAATAAAGACAGCCTGTTAGGGCGAATGAACGAAGGATTGCACGACATGTGCTACATCTGGATGAAAGAGATGAAAGCCACCGTCCAGGACGAGGGCGTGCTCATTTTCTTCATCTTGGTGCCCCTGCTCTATCCGTTGCTCTACTCGTGGGCCTACAACAACGAGGTGGTGCGTGATGTGCCTGTTGCTGTTGTCGACCTGTCGCACACCCAGCTCAGCCGCCAGTTCATCCGCCAGTACGATGCCTCGCCCGACGTAAAGGTAGCTTACCATTGCAACAGCCTTGAGGAGGCACGTGAACTTGTTGGCAAGCAAATCATTCGCGGTGTGGTCTATATCCCCGCCGATTTTGCCCAGAATCTCAACCGTATGGAACAGAGCCATATCAGTGTCTACTGTGACATGAGCTACATGCTGGCCTATAAAGCCATTTTTCAAACGGCCACAGCTGTCAGTGGTGGGATGAACAAAGACATACAAATACACTTGTCGGGCAACTATACCAGCCGCGAAGACGACATATCCACTCAGCCTCTGGCTGTAGAAGAAGTGGCCATCTTTAACCCCACCGGCGGCTATGGCAACTTCATCATTCCCGGTGTGCTCATGCTCATCATCCAGCAAACCCTCCTTCTGGGCATCGGTCTCTCGGCAGGTACTGCCCGCGAGAACAACCGCTACCGCGACCTCGTACCTGTGAGCCGCCACTACAACGGTATCTTCCGAATTGTGCTCGGCAAGTCGCTTTGCTACTTCATGGTTTACGCCGTCATCAGCGCATGGCTTACGATGATAGTGCCCAAGCTTTTCGGCTTCGTATCACTGCTCGAGTGGCATTCGCTGCTCGGTCTGATGGTACCCTATCTGTTGGCTTGTATTTTCTTCGGTATGATGATCTCATGTTTGGTACGCTATCGCGAGAATGTTATGCTGCTCATCGTCTTCATGTCGGTACCCCTGCTTTTCCTCTCAGGCGTCAGCTGGCCGCAAAGCAGCATGCCAGGTGCTTGGCGATCAGTGGCTTGTCTTTTCCCATCCACCTTCGGTGTGCGTGGTTTTGTGCGTCTCAACTCCATGGGAGCCACCCTTGCCGACATTGAGCTGGAGTACAAGGCACTCTGGATACAGACCACCGTCTATTTCTTCGCCACCTGCCTCGTTTACCGTTACCAGATTATTCAGGCTCGCAACCATGCTGTTGAGACCATCAAGCGCATGCAGGAGAAACTGGAACTCAACAAATGACCTGTTGAAGGACAATCTGTGACTTATTAAGATGCAATTGATGATAGATTAGACTCTAATTAATAGGCTAATTAGACTCTAATTAATAGGCTAATTAGACTCTAATTGATAGACTAATTAGACTCTAATTGATAGACTAATTAGACTTTAATTGATAGACTAATTAGACTTTAATTGATAGACTAATTAGACTTTAATTGATAGACTAATTAGACTTTAATTGATAGACTAATTAGAAATCCCATTACTTATCAATAACGGTAAACTGATAGGTAGAAAGAAAATGAGTGGAGCGATTGATAAGAATCGTCCACTCATTACATATTCTCAGATTTTCTTATTTTGCTTTCTCGCCTGTTATTTATTTCACCCCGACAATCTGCGTGGGAGCCTGCTCACGGTTGCGACGGTTGGTGACTGTGACGACAGCTTGTGCCAAATTGATGAAAGCCAGTCCTGTCATCGTTTCCGAATTAAGAGCTGCTGGCTTTCCGCTGTCACCACTCTCGCAGATACTCTGCACGATGGGAATCTGTGTCAGCAAAGGCACATTCATCTCCTCGGCCAGATGCTTGGCACCGTCTTTTCCGAAAATATAATACTTGTTGTCGGGCAGTTCTGCAGGTGTGAACCACGACATATTCTCAACCAGACCGAGTATGGGCACATTCACCTTCTCGTTGCGATACATGTCGATGCCTTTGCGGGCGTCGGCGAGAGCCACGCTCTGCGGTGTACTCACGATGACGGCACCGGTGATGGCAAGCGTCTGTAACAGGGTAAGATGAATGTCGCTAGTGCCTGGTGGAGTGTCGAGGATGAAATAATCAAGCTCTCCCCAATTGGCATCGGCGATGAGCTGCTTAAGCGCATTGGATGCCATGCCACCGCGCCAAAGGGTGGCTGTCTCTGGACTGACGAAGAAACCAATGCTGAGCAGCTTGACACCATATTTCTCGATAGGCTCGATGAGGTCGCGGCCGTCAACATGAACAGCATAGGGACGGGCATCCTCCACATCGAACATTTTGGGCATGCTGGGGCCGAAGATGTCGGTATCGAGCAAACCTACCTTATAGCCAAGGCGTGCCAGGGCAATGGCGAGGTTGGCCGAAACGGTCGACTTTCCTACGCCTCCCTTACCTGAACTGACGGCAATAACGTTCTTTACCTTTGGGAGCATCTTGCCAACCTCAGGCCGTGGCTTTGACTTGAACTCAGTCTCGATGGTCACCTCCACATCTTTCGACACATGGTAGTGAATGGCGGCCTCAGCGGCCTTGATGGTGGATTTGAGGAAAGGATCGGTGTCGCGCGGGAACTCAAGCACCACACGCACTTTCCAATTCTCGCCCTCAGAAGAGGGAGCAGCCACACTGGGTGTGTCAGCCACCATACCACTTTCCACCAAGTTCTTCTTAGTGCCAGGATAGGTTACTTTCGACAGGGCGTCGATGATGAGTTGGGGATAGATGGTCATCTTTTACTCACACTTCTTATCGCATTTCTTGTCAGCAGCGCCCTCGCACTTCTTCTCGCATTTCTTGTCAGCACCTTCGCACTTTTTCTCGCACTTCTTGTCAGCGCCTTCGCACTTTTTCTCGCACTTCTTATCGGCACCTTCGCACTTTTTCTCGCACTTCTTATCGGCACCTTCGCACTTACCGCAACACTCTTTCTTGTCGCCGCATTCTTTCTTATCCTTGCAGCACTCTTTTTTCTGTGCGCATTCTTTCTTGTCGCACTCAGCTTTCTGCTCAGCAGCTTTTTTGCTTGCCTGATAACCAAACTTACCGAAGGCCTTGATGATATTCTCTTCGTTGGTCTTATCGGCATCGTACTGAATAGTTACGGCCTGTGCATCGATATTGGTCTCAACACTCTTGATGCCTTTCTCAAAGCGCAGGTTACCCTTAATCTTCGTCTCACAGCTCTCACAATGCATCTCGGGCAGTGTGGTGACGACGAGCGTCTTAATGTCTTTTGCGAATGTGACTGCCGCAATGAGCAGCATGGTCAGCAACATGGTTGTTTTTTTCATTGTTCTCGATGTTTTAAAGTTTATATTTAGTTTTATACCAATTAGAATTCTAGTGAATGCGGATAGGCTTGTTTCGTTTAGAGTCGTCCGAAGTTGACTCTCACGCCGATGTAGCCCATAGCACCCTGCACCGGTCCCCATACCATGGTGGCATCGAACTTGTCGCTCCAGGGGTCGTGGGCATTGATGATAGGATTCTTCTGCTTAAATCCTGTGAGGTTCTCACCGCCGATATACACGGAGAAGTGACGGAACCAGCGGGTAATCTGTGCACTTAACTGCTCGTAGGAGTGGAAGTTAGAAGGCCACATCTGTGCACCGTTGGAATCAACCGCAGGAGTAGGCAGGCGACCTCCGCCATTCAGCTGCAGCGTAGCATCGAACTGCCAGAGGCCGAGCGGTGTCTTGTACGAGGCGGTGAGCAGTCCCTTGTAGCGGCTAGTAAGGGGTTTGGTCATCAACTTATCGTTGGTTCCATAAGTGCACTTCACATCGTTCAGACGGTAGGCAGCTGTGACGGTCATGCCCTTGAACACCGGATAGGTGGCATCGACCTGCAGAGTATGGCTGTACGACTTGCCGTGCAAATTGTGAATGTAAATGGCGCGTGACTCCACTTCATAGTCAACCACTGCCTGTTCCTTAAAGTCAGTGTAATAGTAGTCGGCATTCAGCTTGAGCGTCTTGCCGAACAGAGGAATGTTCCAGGCCATGGTCACACCATAGTTCCAAGCCTCTTCCTGCTTCAGTTGTTCATCTACAATCATCCATCGGCCACTGGCCAACAAGTTGCTGTTCTCAGCCAAGACAAACGGAGTGCGATAGCCCTTACCAGCAGAGAGCCGGAAGCTGACCAAATCAGCGGGCATATATTTAATATGTACGCGCGGAGTGACGAACGTGCCATAGATATTGCTGTCGTCCACTCGCAGGCCTGCCATCAGAATCAGACGGTCGTCTTTGTTGTAGGTATATTGTGCATAGGCACCGGGAACTGTCTCTTTCTGCGCATATCTCAAATGAACCTCGTTCAATGTCATGAGTGCAGGCATGTCGTAGTAAGGATCAGTCAGCAAGATGCCAGTGGCATTCTGATGCAGATAGTCATGATTCAGGCTCAAGCCTGCCGACAGATTGTGCTGCTTGGTGAAGTTGTGCTCGAACATCAGCTGGGCATACGCATTCTTCTGGTTCACATAGTAAGCTTTCTGTCCGTATCCACCATCCTGCACGTGCATCGACGCATTGCCCATGAAAGCGAGGTTGGTGCCATGCTCTTTGTCGAGCACAAAGGCGTGCTTCATGTAAGCCTCGTAGCGGTCAGTCTCAATATCGATGAGATAAGGGTTGGCAGCATTGGCATGATGGCCTGTCTGTCCGCCCTCGCGTTTCTCCTTCAGTATACCCAGTCCGGCATGGAAGATGTAATGCTCGCCCACGCTGCGCCAACGGTTTTGCAGGTTATACTGGCGCACTTTCGGCATATCGACAAAGCCGTCGTGGTTGCGGTCGTGCCCGCCCCAGTCGTTCTCGTAGTGAGCCAAGATCTCTGTGGCCAAAGGACCATTGAGATGCAGGTTGGCATCGGCATTAGCCTCAAACTTGCTCATCGTGTTGCCAAAGAGATTCACAGTGACACCTTGGTCATCGTCGGGCTTGAGATACTCCACATCTATCTGACCAGTAATCGACTCATAGCCGTTGCGCACCGATGCACTGCCCTTCGACACCTGAATACTCTTCATCCAGGGACCCGGCACATAACCGAGTGAGTAAGGTGCGGCGGCACCACGGAAGTTGGGCAGGTTCTCGGTGAGCATCTGCACGTAAGTACCCGAGAGGCCCAGCAACTTGATTTGCTTGGCACCAGTAGCCGCATCGCTGTAGTTGACATCCACTGAGGGATTCGTTGTAAAACTCTCACCCAGGTTGCAACAGGCAGCCTTGAAGAGTTCATCTTTGGAGATGAGTGTACCATTGACGGCTCCAGCCACACGGCGTGTGGTGGCTCCCGAACGGATGGTCACTCCTTGCAGTTCTTTCTCTTTCCAGACACCTGTAGTGTCGTTGTTTTGAGCTTCCATTGTGGCAACAGCCATCAGCAGGGCCATCACCATCAGACATTTCTTGATAGGCATTGTAATGTAAATAGTCCGCAAAATTAATAAGAAAAAGTCGATTCTTGCTTTCTGACTATGCAAAAAAATCAAAAACCGGCTTTTTCTTAAGAGTATTTAAACTTTACTTCTCAACTTTGTTGTATTCCCCCTTGATCTTCTTGATCTTCAGCAAGAGGTCTTTATAGTGCATACCGTTGATACCACTGCCCGAGTTAGCCAGCTGGCTGACTTTCTTCTCGAGTTTGTCGAGGTGCTGCAGCAGATAGAGCACGGCATCGCTGCTGGCAGTAGCGGCATTAATTGCAGATACAGCCTGGCTTTGATTGCCTGACGACTGTTTGGGATTGATAGCCGAACCGAGCAGGTTGACATACGACCGCTGGAGCTGACGGTTATAGTAGTTCAGCTTGTCGTTGGCATTGTCGAGTGGTTTCCATGCGGCAGCCAGCACATCATCGAGATACTCCTCTATGGGATAGACACCGGCCTTGAGCTGGTTGGTCACGAGGTTGGCATTGAGCAGATATGCCAACGCTGTGCGTGCACGGTTCATCATCTCGTCCTCTGCATCAGTACCCAGCTTGTCGATAATGCTCTGCGGATAGAGCCAGAGCGGAGCCTCGAACACGTTGCGGCCCATCCACTGGATGGCTTCTTTCTGCGTGGCCTTCGGTGTGTACTCATAGGGCTTCATGCCGGGAATGGTGTTGCGCTGACGGCCGAGAATGTTGCGCTGCACATGACCACAGTAGCGCTGGAACTGCGAGCGTACCGACTGGTGCATCTCGCGCAGGTCGTCGTACTGTCCGTCGGGCTGAGCAGTCCATTTCTCAAGGTTGTCCATGATGCGCTTCAGGTTCTTGATGCCATAGTCGCTAGCCTTCATGTTGTTGTCGCCGATGCTCTCGGTCTGGCTGCGCGGGTCTTGTCCACGGCCCTCATCGCCACAGTATGCCACATGCGGGTTCTTCCTGAGCATCTCGGTCACCTCTTTGCGCAGGGCAGCACGCTCCTTGTAGGGGTCTTTGAACTCCGGACGATACTGGTAAGCCCACTTGATGGCCCACTTGTCGTAGTCGTTGATGCGTGGGAACAGGCCCTTCTCAGAGATATGGTCCTCGGGCTGAGCCACGTAGTTGAAGCGGGCGTAGTCCATGATGCTGTAGGTGTGTCCGTGAGCCTCCACCCATTTCTTGTCGCGCAGTTTCTCAACAGGCGTGAAGTGGCTGGAAATCATATTGTGACGCAGACCTAGCGTATGGCCCACCTCATGCGAGCTGACAAAGCGGATGAGCTCGCCCATGAGCTTGTCGTCGAGTTGCATTTTCTGGGCACGCTTGTCTAGCGGTCCACACTGGGTGATATACCACTTGCGCACCAGGTTCATCACGTTATGATACCAGCAGACATGGGCCTCGATGATCTCACCCGAACGCGGGTCGACGATGCGCGGTCCATAGGCATTCTCAGTCTCTGAGGGCAGATAGCGCAAGAAACTGTAGCGGGCATCATCGGGACTGATGTCACTGCCTGCAGGCACCTCCTTGGCCACAATGGCATTCTTGAAGCCTGCAGCCTCAAAGGCTACGTTCCAGTCGTTGATACCCTTCATCAGATAGGGCACCCACTTCTTCGGTGTGGCGGGGTCGATGTAATAGACAATCTGCTTCTTAGGCTCGGTGAGCTTGCCGGCAGCATAGGCCTTCGGGTCTTTCGGCTCGAGGCGGTAGCGCTGGGCCATGGCATAGTGCTTCGACGACTCATCATCAGAGAATGTGGTGAAGCGGTTGACAAAGTATCCAACACGCTCGTCCTCCAGACGCGGCTGCATGGGCACTTCGGGCAGCAGCACGATACTGGTGTTGAGACTCAGGGTGATGAAGCCAGTCTGGGCAGCAATTGAACGAGGCTGACGTGGTGTCCCCTGCTGACCGCCTCCTCCACCCATCGTAGCGCCATAGGTGCGCAGGGTAGATACCTCGATGTTGGTGGGGAAAGCCTTGATGGTGTCGATGAAAGTACGGTCTTGCATAAGTCCCGTCAATCCCACCATATTCTTATCGTTCTGCGAGAAGCTGCTGATGTTGTTGTCCTGCATGAAGAGGTTGGTCACGTCGACCAGATGGTCGCCAGTCACCGAGTCCTTTCCGATGATGTCGAACTTCATGATGATGGGGTCGATGGTTGATTTTTCCACCAGCAGGGACATCTGGTCTTTCTCGTCGGCCACCTGCGACTTCAGGTAGTTGCGCATGAAAAGGGTCTTGTCGTCGCGGCGCTCAAAGTATACCGTGTTGTGGTTCACTTCCTCGCCGGGCAACTTGGCAAAGCCCTGGGGCACATTCACGAAACGGGTCACCACCAGGAACTTGCGGTCCATCATCTTCTCAGGCAGTTCGAAATACCATTTATTGTCGATGTGGCGCACGGTGAACACACCCTTCTGCACCGAGCCGCCCTTCTTCAGCAGCTCTTTGTACTCGTCTTTCTTCGGGGCATTGGCACCAGGGCCACCCTGACGACCAGGTGCTCCGTCGTGGTTACGCATACCGGGGCGGCCCACCCGACGGGTAGAGTCGGCAGGCGCATCCTTGTGTTTCTTTACTGTGTCGTTGGCTTGAACGACATTCCATCCTCTGTTGCCCAATAACGGCTGGTGCAGGGCAGCGGCCGAGGCCTCTCCCTGCATCAGTAGTATAGCAACAAATGCTAAAACTGTTCTTTTCATCATAAGATTCTTATTCGTCTGTATTTAGAGTCAGGTTGGGGTTCCTTTCTCTGGCACTACTGGGGAACGGAATAATATACAATCGTGAGTCGGGACGCAATGTGTAAGTTTTCGATTCCATCCCCTCAGTAATCTGTGGAAATACACGTGTGATGGTCTTGGCATACTCCGTTTCCGTGTTCAGTCGCTTCAGATCCCAGAAGCGGTGGAAGCCAAAGAGCAACTCCTTGCGGCGCTCTGTGATAATCTGGTCCATCGCGTCTTTCTGATTTGACGCACTGACCGTAGAGGCGTCAAATCCTTTTATACGTTTTTCACGTATTTTAGCGACTGTTGACATGGCACCGCTCACATCGCCCAGGCGTGCCTGGCACTCAGCCAGTATCAGGTAGACCTCAGCCGTGCGCAGACCGACGGTGGCATAGTAGAAACGATTGAGGGTGGCACCCGACAGCCAGCACGAGGCTCCCACGCCGGCATCGAAGTAGTAGGCATAGGCTCCTCCACCATTGTTGTTCTGGAAGAAGAGGGCGTAGCGCTGGTCGTTGGTCTGGTCGAAGAGGTCGGTCAGCTCCTTGCTGATTTGTCCGTAGTTATACATCAGCGTACCAGTGAAACCTACCGACGAGGTAGTTGGGTCGAGCACCTCGGGATTGCCGTTCTTACCACCCGTATAGCGGTAGTTGGTGTTGCTCGTCACTTTGCTGATCGTGGTGTAGTCCACCAGCTCGCTGTTCAGTCGCAGGCTCTGCTCGGCAGCCTCCTTGGCCTCCTGCCAGTCGCGGTGGAAGAGGCAGACGAGCGCCTTCAGGCCATAGCCGTAGGCCAGTGAGGGATGTCCCGTGAGGTCGGGTGTCTCCTGCAGGTAAGGCAGGGCTGCGTCAATCTCATTTTTAATGAAGGTATACACCTCCTCAACGGTCGACTTCGATGGGGTGGCCTCCAGGTCGTACTTGTCCATGATGACCACACCGCCGTCGCTGGCTGCTGTGGCTGGTGTGTAGGCCTTGGCATAGGTGTTGAGCACCACGAAGTGCTCCCAGGCGCGAAGCAGGCGTGCCTCGGCCATTCCCAGCTGCTTGATACGCTCCTCACCGGGCACATCCATGATGTTGTCGATGATGATGTTATAGCGCAGGATGTACTTATAGGCATTCTCGTAGAGGTTGTTCTGGGCAATCTCCGTGCGGTCGGCCTGCTCGTTGAAGGTATAGTTGATACCGTCGAGCGAAGTATTCTCATAACCGATGATTTTCGACTCCTTGCAATAGGCCTCGTCGGTGAGCAGGGCAAAGCAGGTGGGCCAGTAGGTGCGGTTGGGCATGAGCACCAACTCGTAGTAGGTATAGGCCGAATCGACGGTCACAGCACCTTTGGGTGTGAGGTCGATATAGTCGTCGCAGGCCGTGAAGGCGGCAGCCACAACGAGCAACATGGTATATATTAGTTTTTTCATCTTTGTATAGGCTATATATTATGTATGAGGATTTATTAGACTAGAAGCTGGCCGACAGTCCGATGGCGAAGGTGCGTGGCTGGTTGACCGTGCGCGAGCCGGAGCCAAGGCTGTAGGACTCGGGATCGATGTCCTTACCCACCTTGCTCCAATAGAACAAGTTATTGGTCTGCAGGGTCAGGCGCAGATTGCTCAGGTGCAGAGTCTTGCAGAGTGTTCTCGGCAGATTATATGCCAAGCTGATGCTACGCAACTTGATATAATTGGCATCTTTGACCTGCTGATCAGAATATTTCCACCAATAAGCAAAGTCGCTGGCATACTGACGTCCCACCTCATCCATATCGAGATACATGCGTACACCTTCTTTGTTGGCGGTGGTCCAGCGGTCCAGGATATGCGTGCTGCGCATGGTATAGCCGCTCTCAGCGAGGTCAGCTACATCGAGACGCAGTTTGTTGCCACCAGCATAAACAAACAATGCATTCAACTCGAACTCTTTATAGCGGAGATTCAAGCCTAATGAACCATTATACTTTGGTGTAATCGTACCCATGTTAACCAGGGCGTCGGTGCCTTTCAACGTAGAGGAATGAGTGAGTTCCTTCACATTTCCGTTCTCATCGAACTGCACCATCTCGTTTCCGTCAGCATCAAGAATAACGGGATAACCATTTACTACGCGCCCCATCCGATAGGCCCAAAGCGTGTTGAAGCTCGTACCTTTCTTGAAATAGTTAGTGGGCGAGGTGATATAGTTGCTGGCAACCCAGTTGGGATCCTCGTCAACGGCAATTACCTTATTACTATTAATAGCATGTGTGAGCGTTACAGAGAAGTTCCAGTCCTCAGTGTTAATAATGTTACCTGTGATAGACACCTCCAAACCACGGTTGCGGATCTCTCCATTGTTTACTACACGGCTGTCGGTACCCAGTGTGGAGTCCATAAAACGACGAACGAGCAAGTCGCTACCATGGCGGTTGTAGTAATCGATATTACCACGAATCAGATTCTTGAAAAGACGGAAGTCAAGACCAATGTTGGTCGTGGCGGTCTTCTCCCAACGCAGTTTCGGATTAGGCAGGTCATCCCCGTCGTAGTCAAGATAGGTCAATCCCTGGCCAAGAGGCTGCAAACTGGTGCTCATCTTCTTGTATTTTGCCACGAAATAGGTTGTGCTGGCCTGATCTACATTACCATTCACACCATAGGAGGCACGCAGTTTCAGATAGCTCAACCATGAGGCTGTACCCTTCATGAAACTCTCCTCGGACAATGTCCATCCTGCACCTAACGACCAAAGCGGGTGTTTCTGCTCACGAGTGTCAAGACCGAAGAGGTCGGCCTCATCCCAACGAATGCTGGCAGAAGCGTTGTACTTATATTTATAGGTGTAGTTAGCTGTGAGATAGTAGGATGCATAACGGTGTTTCACATCCGTCTTGGTAACCGACGGACTCATCAGACGGACTGTCGTTCCAGTCATCAAGCTTTCGATACCAGTCGTAGCCATTGTCTCCCAATCCATTCGGCTACCGCTGAGCGAACGAGGATTGTAACCATAGATACGCTCCTCCATCGAAGGTGGTGTGTGGCTTTCGCGGAACTCAAGACCTGTTGCGGCATTGATGGTGTGCCCACCATTGAAAGTCTTATCAAAACTCAGCTGATTACGCAAGGTATAACGCTTTGACGAAGAGTTGAACTGATTATAGCGAGCGCCTTCAGGCAGATGGCATACGCCGTTAGCATCAATGAGGGCATTATGGGCCATGCGCATCATATAACTGTCCTTGTCACTTAGCAACTCGCGCTTATAGTCATTCCACTCGTACTGATAAAGGAACGAGTACTTAAACATATTCAGGAACTTGAAGTCAGCGCTGACGAAAGGACGAATACGGGCACGACGGGCCTTTTCGACATTCTCGTTCAAGATATCCAATGGAGAGAAATCAAACGACTGGAAAGCGGGATTCTCGGCAAAAGCTCTTGCCACGGTTCCGTTGACAGACGTTCCTGCGTAGCCGGCATAGATGCCATAAGGTAATGCGACAGGATTGCCCTGTGCATCGCAGATGGCGGTATACGGGTCGAGCGACTCCTGTGTGAACGTCAGCTCGGGCGACTGGGCGCGTGTCAGGCGCAGGTCGATACCGGTATTCACCGTCAGCCATTTCTTCACGTTGAAGCTCGACTTGAAGTAGAGGGCGAAGGCATTGTCGGAGTCGTTCACCTGACGGTTCTTGCCGTGCTTGTAGTTGAACGACACATACTGGTTGCTTCTCGAGGTGCGGCTGGTCATCGACACGTTGTACTGCTGGGTGAGCTCCGTGCGCCACATGTTGTCGCGGAACTGGTCGTAGTAGTTGTTGCTGCGCCACCGGGCCAGTGTCTGGTTCACCTCAGCATCGCTCAGCACACCGTCGTGCTGGTCGCGGTACAGCTGGTACAAGGGCTTGTAGTAGCTGGAGGTCGTGAAGTAGTTCTCCTCACCACCGGCCTTGGCCACGGCCGCCTTGTACATCTCCGTCTGGAAGTCTATCACGTCGCCCGTCTCGGCATAATGCATGCTCTTGAAGTTGGGCTTGGTGCTGATATACCAGTCGGCATTCACATTCACGCGCACGCCGTTGTCCTTGCCCTGCTTGGTGGTGATGACTATCACACCGTTGGCAGCCAGGGCACCGTAGATGCTGCTGGCGGCAGCGTCTTTCAGCACGGTCACCGACTCCACGTCGTAGGGGTTGATCTCGTCGAGCGTCATGCTCGTGGGGATGTTGTCGATGACGATCAGCGGCTGCGTGCCCACATTGTTCGAGAAGGTGCCCACACCACGCAGGATGGGTGTGCTCTCGCCTGTGTTGGGGTTGATGTCGAACCGCAAGCCGGCCACCTGGCCCTCCAGCGAGCTCAGCAGGTCTTTGTGCATCTGCTGGGTGAGCTTCTTGCTGTCGACGAATCCGAACGAGCCAGTGGCATTGGTGCGCTTGATGGTCTGGTAACCCGTCACCACCACGTCGTCGAGCGTCGTCTCGTCGTCCTCCATCACAAAGTTCATCACACCGCCCAGTTCGGCCTTTGCCTCCTGGGCCCGCTTGCCGATGAAGGTCAGCGTCAGCCGGTCGCCTGCTCCACGGCAGGGCAGCGTGAAGCGTCCGTCTTTGTCGGTGACGGCATTCTGCTTATTGGTCAGATTGCGCACCACGACGCCGCTCATGGGCACATTATTCTCGTCGCACACGCATCCGCGCACAACATTCTTCGTGTTCTGCTGCTGAGCCGCCGCACTTCTATGCGTTGACTGGGCGAGAACCGGTGCCACACAACAGCACCCGAGCAGCAGGGTGATTGCCGCAACTGCTCTCCTCAATTCAATGGTTAGTATGGACATAAATGATCTTATGGTATTAATGGTTTAAGATTTGGGTGCAAAGTTAAACAAAAAGTTTCGTTTACAGAAATAAAATCCCCACTTTTTCTTTCCATTTTCATTACTGAAACCCGTAAAACAACAAATTTCACTCATACAGGAGCTGATAGTATCAGGAAACTAACAAATAAACACCCACTTTTCGGGAAGTTGGGAATATGAAGGCCCTACCCGACCTCCCCTAGGGGAGGGGGGAGAGCTGGGAGAGCTGTTGACCGTAATTCGGAAGATTCGGAATAATCTGAATTTTCCGAATTTTCAGAATAATCGGAATAATCGGAATATTCAGAATTCTCAGAATACTCAGAATACTCAGAATTCTCAGAACACTCAGAACACACAGAACACTCAGAACACTCAGAATTCT
>Ga0256407_10003249_pt1 | contig 29327 bp, 26 predicted proteins | sample RumenRJG_04DNA_FD_193489 | JGI IMG/M metagenome (GOLD analysis project Ga0256407, IMG submission 193489) | Bovine rumen microbial communities from Lethbridge, Alberta, Canada - RJG_04 | ecosystem: Host-associated > Mammals > Digestive system > Stomach > Rumen | place: Canada: Alberta...
AAATAGAGTAAATGATAGGAATCCTGACAGAACAGCCAAAGATCCAAATAACAAATTCCCTCCAACTCAAAGAAGAGGTGAATAAAAAAATTAATTTCACAAAAATTTCTTAAATTAACAGGGTTGTTTAATTTCCACTAATTTTAAATTATTTGTAATATATAAATTAGTTTATAATAAAAATTTTTTGGTGGAAAATCATGTTGAAAACTGATGTTTGTGGAGTTTGTTTTAGAAATCCTTTAATGTTGGCTGCAGGAATTATGGGAAGCACTGCTTCTTCAATGAATTGGATTTTAAAATCCGGTGCAGCCGGTGTTATTAGTAAATCATTCTCTTTAAATCCCCATCCAGGATATAAAAATCCTACCACTGTCGGTGTTGATGGAGGAATTATTAATGCTATTGGATTATCTAATCCTGGTGTTGATAATTTTAAAGAAGAGTTAAAACAGATTAATAGAGAAAATAATGTTGTCATTGCATCTATTTATGGTGCTACTCCTGATGAATTTAGCAGTTTGGTAGAACAGGTCAATCCTCTGGTTGATATGATTGAGTTAAATATTTCCTGTCCTCATGCTATGGAAGGTTATGGTGCTTCTATTGGTCAGGATTGTAATTTAAGCCATACCATTGTATCTGCTTCAAAAGATGCAAGTGAAGTTCCAGTAATTGCTAAATTAACTCCCAATGTTACTGATATTACAGAAATTGCAAAAACTTGTGAAGATGCAGGGGCTGATGCCTTAAGTTTAATCAATACATTGGGTCCAGGTATGAAAATTGATATTGATTTGGCCCGCCCGGTTTTATTCAATAAGTTTGGGGGGATGAGCGGTAAGGCAATTAAGCCTATTGCAATTAGTAATGTTTATTCAGTTTATGAAGCTGTGGATGTTCCAATTATAGGTGTTGGAGGTATTTACACCTTTGAAGATGTTGTTGAATTTATTTTTGCAGGTGCAAGGGCAGTTCAAATCGGGACTGCTATTATGGATGAAGGTGTTGAAGTTTTCTCAAAAATCAATAAAGATTTGGAAGTATTCATGAAAGAAAAAGATTATTCATCTATTGATGAGATGGTTGGCCTAGCACATGGGGGTGACTAAAATGATTAGAGCACCTAAAGCTGTTGCGATTAAAGAAATTATTGATGAAACCCCTACAATCAAAACATTCAAATTTGATACAGATATTGAAGCTAATCCTGGTGAATTTCTAATGCTTTGGGATGTGACTGATGAAAAACCAATGTCCATTTCCAAGATAGGTGATGGTGAACTTTCCGTCAGTGTTAAAAACATTGGAGATTTTACCTCTAAACTTCATGAGCTTAAGGTTGGAGACATGATTGGTGTTAGAGGCAGTTATGGTAATGGATTTAAAACAGATTTTAAAGATAAAAAACTACTAGTTATTGGTGGTGGGGTTGGTATGGCTCCTGTAACTGCATTAACTCATGAATTAATTAAGAATAATGAAGTTGATGTTTTGGCTGCTGCAACTACTAAAGAGGAATTGTTATTTTTAGATGAATTGGAATGCCTTGATGTTAACCTCCATCCGTGTACTGATGACGGATCATATGGGTTTGAAGGTTTTGCTTCAAATTGTCTTAGCAGTTTACTTGAAGATTCAACCTATGATTATGCTTTTGTCTGCGGACCAGAGATAATGATGATGGGAATATTCAATATCCTTGAAGATGCTAACATTCCTGCAGATTATTCTCTTGAAAGATATATGAAATGTGCACTGGGGGTCTGCGGACAGTGTTGTGTAGATAATACTGGATGGAGAATATGTGTTGAAGGACCTGTTTTCAATAATGAACAAATAAAGTTAATTGAGGAATTTGGTAAATACAGGCGTGATGCCTCCGGTGTCAAGTATTAAACAGTGATTAATATGGAAAAAGACTTAAAAGAGTATATTACTCCACCTATTATGTTGATAGTGGTGTTATTGGCAATTTCATTAATGTTTATATTTCCTGTTTTAAACATGATAATACTGGGAGCAATTTTGGCCTATGGTATAAGGCCTATTGCTTTTAGAATACAATCAAAATTAAAATTCTCTTCTATTTCCATATTGCTTGCAATGATTATTGTATTAATACCGTTAATACTTCTGGTTGCATATATTTCATTTATAATATCCGGATTCCTGGTTGGTTTCTTCAGTTCAAACCCTAATTTGGATATGGATAGTGTAATATCTCAATTATCAACATATATTCCACAAAATCCATTTTTAGATAAGAATAGTATTGTTCCAGCAATTCAAAGTGCAGGTAAATCTGTGTTGACTTATTTGGTTGGGAAACTTGGATCTTTTGCTAATATTACCTTGGATTTATTTATTTTAATATGTTCTGTTTATTACTTTGTAAAAGATGGAGATAATTGTTATAATTTTATAAAATCATTTGTTCCAAAAGAATATAATGATTTTTTTGAAAGAACGGTTGAATCCGTTGAAGATGTTTTAAAAAGCATTTTCTATGGTCATTTTTTAACATCTGTAATAATTGGGATTTTTGGAGCAATAGGCTATTCATTGTTAGGTTATCCATATGGGATATTTTTAGGTGTAATAACTGGAATTTTACAGTTAATACCAATTTTTGGGCCATGGCCGATTTATTGGGCATTAGCTATTATGGATGCCATTGGCGGAAATTATCCGAGGGTTATAGTGGTTTTGCTGTTTGGATTTTTCTTAAGTTTAATAGATATGTATATAAGACCTGCAATTTCATCCCATCATGCAGATATCCATCCATTGATTCTGTTAATTGGATTTTTATCAGGACCTCTTGTTTATGGTATTGTAGGTTTTATCGTCGGACCCTTAATACTGGGCATTACCTATGCAATTTTAGATAGTTTCAGAAAAGAATTACAGGAGTCTAAATAATGGAAAAAGAGGTTGTTATTTTAGATATTGACTATGTCTCTTATGAAGATAAACCAGTAATCCGTTTATTTTCCAAAGATGGTGACAAAAATGTCGTACTGATAGATGATTCATTTACACCATATTTATATGTTTATTCCAATAGTCCCGATGAATGTATAATCGATTTAAAAGAGTTACTGGAAGATCTAGAAATAGAAAAGGTAACAAAAAAAGACTTTCAAATTGAAAAAACATTCATTAAAGTAACATTCACACATCCTCAGGAGTTATCTAAATATCGTGATGATATAAGGGACTTGGACAGCGTCTTACAAATAAGAGAATTTGATATTCCATTTTACAGAAGATATCTTATGGATAGGGATGTAATACCTATGACTAAAGTTAAGGTCTCCGGTGAAAAATTAGACTCTTTTTTATCTCTTGATAGTGAAAAAAATGATGTTGAAATAATAAAATTGGATGAACCATTAGAAAGAGTTGATGATAATTCAAATGAATTTAGAATACTTAGTTTTGATTTGGAAGTTAGAAATCCTCATGGGATGCCTGACTCGGCAGAAGATGAAATAATCATGATTGGTGTAGCCAGCAATTTTGGAATTAATCAGGTAATATCAACTAAAACCAACTCTCAGGATAGAGATGATTTTGTAAATCAAGTATCTTCAGAAAAAGAGATGATACAATCATTTGCAGATATTGTAAAAGAAAATAATGTGGATATTATTGTTGGGTATAACTCAGACAACTTTGATTTTCCCTATTTAATAGAGAGAGCAAAAATTCATGAAGTGGAATTGGATTTTGGAATTGACGGCTCTGACATTCGTTTTATTAAAAGAGGTTTTACCAATGCCGCATCAATGAAAGGATTAATTCATGTTGATTTATATTTGGTAATGAGAAGGTACATGACTCTAGAAAGATATACATTAGAAAGAGTTTATTATGAATTATTTGGTGAAGAGAAAATTGATGTTCCTGGAGATAGGATATGGGAATTCTGGGATAACGGCGGTGAGGAATTAGATAATTTATTTGATTACTCGTTGGATGATGTAATTTCAACATTAAAAATTGCAGAACAAACTTTACCGCTTAATTTAGAATTGACCCGTATAATAGGCCAACCATTATTTGATGTAAGTCGTATGGCAACAGGTCAACAGGCAGAATGGTTTTTAGTAAAACAAGCCCATTTTGATAATGAAGTTGTTCCAAATAAACAGGGATCCAACTTTACAGATCGTGCAAATGCTGAAGATAATGAAGGAGGTTTTGTGCTTGAGCCGGATAAAGGATTGCATGAAAATTTAGTGCAATTTGATTTCAGAAGCCTATATCCAAGCATAATCATTTCTAAAAATATTTCTCCTGATGTTTTGGTAGAAGGTGAAGTGGAAAATCCTGATGATTATAATGTTTCTCCGGAACATGATTTAAAATTCATGAAATCCCCTCAGGGATTTATTCCATCTGTTATTGATAAAATTTTACAGGAACGTTTTAGAATTAAACGGGAAATGAAGGCATGTGATGATTCAACTGAGAAAAAAGCTTTGGATGTACAGCAACAAGCTATTAAACGGTTGGCAAATACAATGTATGGTATTTATGGTTTTCCTCGTTTTAGGTGGTATTCTTTTGAATGTGCAAAAGCCATTACTTCTTGGGGAAGGCAATACATTAAACGTGCAATGAAAGAATCTGAAAAATATGGTTTTAAAGCTATTTATGCAGATACTGACGGTTTTTATGCAAAATATGTAAAAAAATAATGTCTTTTTTGTTTATTGCTCTAAACCCTTAATTACAAAAGGGTAAAGTAAAACACCCGTGCTGTGTAAGCATGGGATGTTATTTTACTATTTCTTCTTCAAACACTTTATAATTTATTCGAGATATGAATCGATATCAATGTCTAAATTATCACAAATTTCTTTTAATTGTTCGTATAATTTTGCATCAATTTCAATTCCATTTTCTTCAGCATCAGCAATTCTTTTAACTTCTAAATCTCCAGGAATTGCAACAGTTTCACCAGTAGCTCTTACCTCTGATACTAATTCTTCAGTATTTGCTACAAAGTCGCCAAAGTCTCCAAATTTAGACGGATCAATTGCTAAATATAAATCTCCTTTAGTACAATCTTTTTCCGGTGATGCAGTACCAGAAACTCCTTTACCATATCCTGCCTGTACTAATGGTCCGGTTAATATTTCAATCATCAATGCAATTGCATATCCTTTAAATCCGCCAAATGGTAAAATTGATCCTCCATCAAGTGCAGCTTCCGGGTCAATAGTTGGATTTCCATTTTTATCTAAAGCCCATCCTTCAGGTAAATCTAAACCTTTCCTTCTGGATTCAATGATTTTTCCACGTGCAGTTACTGATGTTGCCATATCTACAGTAATATAAGTTTCAGAAGGAATTCCAATAGCTAATGGATTAGTTCCTATCAATGCTTCTTTTCCACCTAAAGGCGCAATTGCAGGGTCGGTATTTGCAATAACTATTCCAATTGTATTTTCTCTTAATGCTAAATCTGAGTAAAATCCTGTTACACCAAAGTGGTTTGTATTATGCACACCTACACAACCAATACCAACTTCTTTTGCTTTTTTAATTGCAAGTTGCATTGCTTTATAGGATACTGCTTGTCCAAATCCACTGTTACCATTAATCAATGCAATTGCAGGTGTTTCTTTTTCTATTGTGATATTGTCCTTTAAATTGATTGTACCTGCTTCGATACTGATTAAATATTGTGGAAATCTACCAAGTCCATGTGATGTAAATCCCTTTAAATCCGCATCAATTGTAGCTTCAGCCACTAACTCACAATCTTCTTCACTAGCCCCTAACTTTTTTAATATTTCCTTCACAAGAGCTATTTCATTATCTTTCATTATTTTCATGATTTTTCCCCTTAATATTCAATTGTTGTTCCTTCAAAAGCTTTTACAATGATTTTTTCATTATCAGTTACTTTTCCGATAATTTGACATTCACAGTATTCTTTTAAAGTATCCATTATTTTTTCAGCTTCGTTTTCTTCTGTAATAACAACAAAACCAATTCCCATATTGAATACTTTATACATTTCTTCAATATCGACGTTTTGTTCATAAATTAATTTGAATATTTCTGGTATTTCAGGCAAGTCAGTTATTTCATATCCAATGCCTTTTTTCAAACGTCTGAGGTTTGTAAATCCTCCACCAGTAATATGTGCTAATCCATTAATTTTATATTCTTCATCGAATAATGCTACAATAGGTTTAACATATAATTCTGTTGGCCTAATTAATTCTTCACCAATGGTCGTTTTACCATTAGGCATTTTATCATTAACATTAAATCCAGCATCATCAAATAGTGCTTTTCTAGCTAAACTGTAACCATTTGAATGGATACCATTACTGTTAATACCAATTAACACATTTCCTGGTTGAATATCTTCTCCACTTATTATTTTATCAATGTCAACAAATCCAATACCGGTTCCTGCTAAATCAAAGTCTTTAATAATGCCTGGAAGTGATGCTGTTTCTCCTCCGATAATAGCTATTTTTGATTCATTAGCTCCTTTAACAAGTCCTTCTGCAATTTCGGCAGCTCTTTGAGGATCCGGTTTTTCAACAGCAAGATAATCAACCAATGCTATTGGTTCGGCACCAACACATAAAATATCATTTACAACCATTGCAATACAATCTATTCCAACAGTATCGTATTTATTCATCATTTCAGCTATTAAAATTTTACTTCCCACACCGTCAGTACTCATTGCAATAGCTTTATCACCTAATTTAACTAAAGCAGCATAATGTCCGCTATCAGTAATTATATCTCTACATTCTAATGTTGATTTAAGTTTATCTGCTATTTTTGAAACAGTTTTTGCTTCTAAATCGATATCAACACCAGATTCTGAATAAGTAACCATATATTTCACCCATTAGCATTTTTTTTAAAAATTATTAATATTATTTAAATATTTGTCTCGATTAATATATATTTTTTATTAATGAATTCTTACACAATCTAAATTAATAGGAGTCCTTGTTTCAATTTTATAACTTCTATGAATTGATGAGGCTAAGTCCACAGCTTTTTTAGGGTCTCCATGACAAGTAATGACTTTTTCAGGTCTTGGATTAAGCCTTTTAACGTATTCCATTAATTGTCTTCTGTTGGAGTGACCACTAAATCCGTGAATAGTTTTAGTTTCCATATTAACGTGGAATTCTTTGGTTCTTCCATCATCATCTTCAAGAGGAACATCTTTCCTTCCTTTTTGTATTCTTCTACCAAGTGAGCCTTCAGATTGGTATCCTACAAAGATTAAAGTATTTCTTTCATCTTCACATAACCATTTGAAGTATTCGACAGAATTACCTCCGGTTAACATACCTGAAGTTGATAAAATAATTGCAGGTTCGGGACTTTCAACAATTTCTTTTCTTTGATTGTAATTTTGAACTTTTTTAAACATATCTGAGACAAATGGATTTCTTCCCATGTGGAATATTTGATCTCTTAAATCCTTACTTAAATATTCCGGTCTGGCTGTATGGATTGCTGTAGCTTCCCATATCATACCGTCGATATAAATTGGTACTTCATCAATCATTCCGTGTCTCATGTATTCTTCAAGAACTACCATAAGTTCCTGTGCTCTTCCCACAGCAAATACTGGAACTAATACTTTTCCGCCACGTTTTAAAGTTTTATAGATTGTTTTCATCATTTCTTTTTCTGCGGAATTTCTTGATGGCTGAACATCTTCTCTACCACCATAAGTACTTTCCATAATAACTGTTTCAGCACGAGGGAATCTTATAGTTGCAGGTTCAAGCAATCTTGATGGTTCATATTTAAAGTCTCCAGTATATACAAGATTGTAAGCACCGTCTCCAATGTGCATATGTGAAATTGCTGAACCTAAAATGTGTCCTGCATTATGTAACGTAAGTCTAATATCTGGAGAAATGTCAGTTACTTCCCCATAATCTAATGTGATTGTATTTTTAATGGCCTTGTGGATATCTTTCACATTAAAAGGTAAAGGATTTCCTTCCCTTTGGGCAATATCAATATGATCTAATTGTAATAATGTAGTTAGATCTCTTGTTGGAGTTGTACAGTAAATTGGTCCTTCATATCCGTAATGATATAGGTATGGTACAAATCCGCAGTGATCTAAGTGGGCGTGAGATATAATAACTGCATCTAACTCTTCAATAGAGAATTCTGGGGCAGTTAAGTAAGGAAATGCAGTTTTGTTATCCGGTGCAGCTACATTAACACCACAATCTAATAAAACACGACTGTTGGGTGTTTGTAAAAGCATTGATGAACGTCCTACTTCTTTAAATCCCCCCATAGATGTTACTCTGGCCCAATCATTAGGATATTTACTTCCCTGGTGAATTTGACGTCCAAGTCTTTGTAATAATTTTTTTCTATCTTTACTGCTGTTTTTTAATGTAGTTCTAATTTTTCCAATGACATCTGAACTGATTGGTGGGGTTCTTAAAATCTTAGGAGCCCAACCAGTATTTTTAACAATATTTCTGGATGTTGCTCCATATTTACCAATAACGAGTCCTGGTTTCTTAGCAGTAATTACAACTTCTCCAGTTACAGTATCAAAGTAAATATCAGTAATTTCAGCACCTTCAGGAACAATTTCATGAATTTTATTGATGGTATCTTCTTGTTCAAGTAAAGCACTTTTGTCAGATCTAATAATTATTCTTTTTCTAAGCTCTTTTGCAAGTGATCTTACTAAATCACCATTTTCAGTAATAACTTGTGGATTTTTTGTATAAACTACTACTTCAGGTCCTTCAAATTCAACTTTTGAAACCTGTGTATCTTTAGGTAGTTTAGCCAAAATTTCTTTTTTAATTTCATCTAAAATGTCTGAAGTCATATAATCCCTTCAAAAAAAGTGTAGTGTATTATAATAGTTTGTGAAAAGCTTTTAGCTATAATTAGTCAAATTTCACAAACCATGTACACTTATTATATAAAAAATAGTTAGTTCATGAAAAATTAGTTATTGCTTAAATTTTCTCTAGAATTTCATTAATTTTTTCATTATCTAACATTTCAAAGCCGTTTTTATCCACTTTAGCAACAAGATATCCGTTACCAGAATAAGTGTCACGTTCAGCAGCAGCTCTTATAGCTCTAATGGCTATTTCAATTCCTTCGTCAGTTTTAAGGTCATCTCTGAATCTGTCTTCTAAAACACCATATGCTACGATAGAACCTGATCCGGTTGATATATAAGTGTCTTCAATCATACCTCCGGCAGGGTCGAGTGAATATAAGGAAGGTTTATCTCCATCCATGCCTCCGAGTAATGTTTGAACATACATTGGTCCAGAACGTAATATATTGGCAGTTAATGATGCAGCAGCTTTAACACTAATGGCATCATTGTTTCTCATTTGATATAATGAAACTTCTGCTTCAATTATTTTCATTAAACTTTGTGCATCTCCGACAGAACCAGCTATGGTTGTCACGATGTGATCATCAATTTTAAATATTTTTTCCGCGACTTTATGAGCTACTAAGTTACCCATACTAGCTCTTCTTTCGCTTGCAAATACAACACCATCTTCACAAGTGATACCTACGGTTGTTGTACCTTCTAAAATTTTGTCATCCATTTAAAAACACCTCTATAAGTATTTAAAATATACTCTAGGTAATCAATAAAATATTTATTAAATTTTATTTAAAATCAGAATCAATATGTAGTTTAAACTAACAATTAAAATATTAGCTATCTAAGTATATAAACTTTTCTTTAAATTTTGTTATATTGGTATCATGTTGCAGAAATTATTTTTTTAATTTCATTTTCAGATAATCCTGTTATTTCAGATATTGTTTTTAAGTCGCAGTTCAGGGAATTTAGTTTATTGATAGTGCTTTCAGTTGTTAATTCACCTTCATTTAATAAATCTTTAATTATTTCTATTTTTCCTTCTTTCCTTCCTTCTATTTTTCCTTCTTTTTTTCCTTCTATTTTTCCTTCTTTCCTTCCTTCTATTTTTCCTTCAGTTTTTCCTGCATTGTAATTTTCTTGGATTGCTTCAGTTACACAATCTACTTTCATCATAAAATCACCTTGAATTTTTTTTCTCATAGGATCCCCTTTTGTAAAGTACATATTTCCCAGCATTAGTGCGATTCCGTAGACAGATTCTTTTATTGTTTGTGTTCTATATGATATTCGATTCATTAATGTTGCAGTTTCTTCAAACTGATGAATAATATTTTTTCTTCCTTGAACCATTATTGGCGTTAATGCTAGTTCGATTAATTCGCTGTCAGTGAAATTTTCTTGTTTATTAATTTTTTGTTTAGTATTACTTATAATTTCTCTTTCATCAAAATTTAAAAGAGAGATTATGGGAAAAATAAACACATCCCAATCATTTATTTTATATTTTACAAATTTTGAGTATTCTGCTGTGGATATAACTGCAAATATTATTTTTTTATTTTCGGTATTTCTTTTTAAATCAAAATTGGATATATATGCTTTGAATCTTTTGTTATCTTTTGTTCTAACAGCTGTACTTTGGAACTCTAACATTAAAATAATGTCATTTACTCTCGCGATAAAGTCTGGCCTATGTAAAGAGGGTTTTATTGTAATTTGTTCTTCTGTTAGTATTTCAATTTTTGTGTCTTCATCAATTTTCAGGTTTAAATCAGTTAAGATTATTTTAATGAATTCTTTCAAGTATTCATTCGAAATGAACTTGAATGTGTTATCTTGGCCTTGGCTAATATTATCACCTCTCATTTGATTATATTATTTTTAAACTATTTAAATTAATTAGTTTTTAATTATAACAATTTTAATGTCTTAAATCAATATTTTAAACATAAATAAATATTTATTTTGCAGAACAATATTTATGCTTTAGAATATCTTTTTCTTGAGATAATTTTCAACCAAGGCAATAATTTTTAAATATTAGCCAATCAATATATATTTTCAATGAAATATAAAAAAATCGGCGATATTTTAATTTTAAATGATAATCCAAGTAATTTAAATGAATTGGCTAGAAAACATAATGTTAAGACAATAATGCAAATAGATCATATTCAAGGAACCAAAAGAGAACCGGTTTACAAGATTTTATATGGTAGTGAAACTGAAACAATTAATCGGGAAAATAAATGTTTGTTTAAACTCGATTTGTCGAAAGTAATGTGGTCTAAAGGTAATGTTAATGAACGGTTGAGGATAGCTAAGTTAGTTGAAGATGATGAATCTGTTCTGGATATGTTTGCTGGTATAGGTTATTTTTCCATCCCTATTGGGGTGTATTCTAGTGCAAAAGAAGTAATTTCTATCGAAATTAATCCTAATTCTTATTACTATTTGTGTGAAAATATTAAATTAAATAAATGCGATAATATAACTCCGGTTTTAGGCGACTGTCTGGTTGAAACACCAAATTTTAAAGCAGACCGTATTTTGATGGGTTATGTTAAAACCACTCACCACTATTTGAGGGTAGCTATTGACAGTTTAAATAAAGGGGGAATTATCCATTATCATGAAACGGTTCCTGAAAAATTGATAGAGACTAGGCCGATTTCACGCATAAAACAATCCGCAGGCGATAGGCAGGTTGAACTCTTAAAAATAAATAAAATTAAAAAATATTCTCCTGGAGTATGGCACGTTGTTATTGATGCTTTAATAGATTAAGTGTTTTTTCAAGTAAGGTGTCATTTAACCATTCATCATTTACATACTTTTCATAAATACATAATCTTTCTGTTAATTCAAAACCGGCATCAACAGTCAAATCATTTAAAACATCTAATGTTGGCCATGGGGAAGTTGGATTAACGTAATCAACACTTACAGGAGACACTCCACCCCAATCATCAGCTCCACATAATAAAAATACTTGGGCCGTATCAAAATTTAAATTAGGCGGAACTTGAATACTGACATCCGTATCGCCGAATAATAATGTTGCAGCGCTTACAGTACGAATCATATCTAAGAGAGTCGGTTCTGGTGTGTCTTTCATTTCAATATTTGGTGTTGATGTAAAGTTTTGTATGATTATTTCCTGAATATGGCCATATTTGTCATGGATTTCACGAATGTCAAATAATGATTCAACAATTTCTTCTTTTGTCTCACCAATTCCTATTAAAATACCGGTTGTATATGGAATTTTTAATTTTCCTGCATTGGATATGGTTTCAAGCCTTAATTCAGGATTTTTTCCCGGACTTTTTTTATGTGCTGGAAGTTCCATCAGCCTTTTTGATGAATTTTCAAGCATTAAACCCATTGACACATTAACTGCTTTTAGTTTTTTCAATGCATCATATGAAAAGTTTCCTCCGTTGGTGTGGGGCAGTAAGCTGGTTTCATCCAATGTCATTTGGCATATGTCAACAATATAGTCAATCATATTATCATAGCCAAATGAATTTAATCTTTTTAAAACCACTTCCTCTTCATCAGCATCTTCACCAAAAGTAAATAGTGCTTCTTTACATCCATTTTCTTCAGCTATTTTTAATTCTTCTAGAACTTCTTCTTTAGTTTTTAAAATGATAGCATTTTCGTCTGTGGAACTTTTTTTAAAATTGCAATATCCGCAATCATTTCTACAGATTTCAGTTAATGGAATAAAAATGTTTTTAGAATAAGTTATGAGATTATTCTTTCGATATTGTCTTGTTTTGGCCATATATTTTAAAATATCGGAACCTTTTGCATTTAATACTGAAAGAATATCATCTTTGGAATATTTTATCATTTTTTCTCTTCTTTTTCAGAAACAGTTACTTCAACATATAATGGTGGAATTTCGTTTTTGTCTTCCCATATTGCGATAATAACATCATAACTTTGAAGTTCAAAAACTTTGTAAACAACTACAAGTCCCATTGATTCTAGTTCTTCTTTCACTCTGGAAAAGCCCGTATTATCAACAGATACGGTTGTCAATTCACTTTCTTTTATATGTTTATCGCCAGATTTTAGAATTTCTTCGATTTCATCTGAATTTGCTGGGATTTCGGTACCGCCAAGTTCTTTTCCAATTTCTAAAACTTTAGATTCCATTTCATCAATTGGTATGACTTTTCTGGAGCGACTTCTTACTATTAATATTTTATCGTTATCAATAGCAGGTCGTGATCCTTTAAAAGAATCAAAAAAACCCATTACGCTTCCCGCTATTTCATACTTTTTCCGCATTAAATCAAGTCCTTATAAGTTTAATTCTTGTTTTAATTCGCCCATTGTTGTTACTTTTTCTGCAAATGCATTATGTCTGTGAATACTTTCTTGGTTTTCTTGGCGAGAAGTAATTAATGTATCATCAGGTAAATCTGAGTATTTGTCCGCAATCATTTCCATCATGTTTCTAACACAGTCTTCAACGAAAACAGGATTTTCATGTGCATTCATTACAGTTGCATTCTCATCAGGTCTTTTAAGGAGTTCACATACTGGGGAGGACATTGATTTTTCAATAATTTCAATGATGTCTTCTCCTTTAACTTCCCATCCTTCCGGCACTTCGATTAATAAAGTTCCTATTCCTCTTTGGTTGTGTGATGCAAATGTTACGGTATCAAGTACTTTTTGTGTAGTTTCTTCATCTAAAAATTCTAATAATTTGTTTTTATCAGATTCTCTTACGGATTCTTGTGCACATGGACATACAGTCATTCCAATCAATTCCGCACCGATACTTTTTCTAATTTCGATGTTGCCGTCATCATCTCTTAAACCAACAGCTTTTGCTTTAAGGTTTGCTGTTTCTTGAGTTTCATGTTTGGTAACGGGAGACTCGTGCATGAACATATAATCAGTAGTCATGGAAATTTCAACACGTCTTGCATATTCGTGTTTGTCCATCATCTTTTCAACAATTTTAGCACATAATGATTCTACTCCAAAAGTATTGTCTTTTGATACACTGCCTAAAACTTCACTGATTGCTTCAGGATTTCTTGACATATGCACTCCTTTCTGATTAAAAGGTAAATCTACAAATGCATCAAATGTTGGTAATAGAATTATCGGCCTTTTATTATGTCTTTCAAGTTGCAAAAGTTTTTTAACACCTGTTACTCCCACTCTAGTTAATTTTATGGGGATATTGGGTGCATCGTCTTGCGTATCAGGTAAACAAATTGCCAATTTCATAACCTCTAGTAATATTTAATAATATACTTTTGGTTTTTTACATATTTAAAGTTGTTAGTTTATAAATAAAAAATAGTTTCATTTTTTCAACAAAATTATTATTCTTTTAATATTTTTTAAAAAATACTTTCTATTTTCAAGATGTAATATTATATTTAGTAAATAATTTTCAATAAAAAAGTGTACAGTAGAATTAACTACTGTATTTATAAAATATTGGATGAACCCATATCTTCTTTAATTACATCAAGAACAGTCTGGGTGTATGTTCTTTCTATAATTGGGTCTTTTAATAATTCTTTAATAAAAGAGTTTAATTCATTTGTATTTCTAAATTTAGCAATCAAAAATGCATCATACTCTCCAGTAACATCGTATATTCCTACAACATTTTTATTGAAGAAAGTTTTTTCTTCCCAGTTTTTGAGTTTTCCTCCTTTAACCCTCACTCCAATAATTGTTGTTAATACAAAACCTAATTTTTCATGGTCAATTACTGGGGAAAATTTCCTTATAACTCCAGTTTTAACCATTTTATCAATACGGTTGTGGATAGTTCCAACAGACACATCTAATTCTCTAGATATTTGTCTGTAAGATGTTCTAACATCTTTGTTAATAATTTTCAATATTTTAATGTCCGTATCGTCTAGTTGTACTATGTTGTCTTTTTCCTTAACCATTTTTTCACCCCTCCATTGTGAAGTAATATAATGTATAAGGTAATATTTATACTATAAATTATTTAAATATTATGTATTTTATCTAAATGGTTTTATGATTTTTTAGTAAAATTTTTTAATGTAATATAAATTTGATGTATTTATAAGATATTTCAGTGTTATGTTAAATCATGTTTAAACCTTAATTTATTTTGTTATCCATTATTTAACTTTAATAAGATTTTTTTTATTTCATTTATTGGAGCATTTGTTTTTATGCCAGTTGGGCTAAAATGTGTTTTTTCAGCTTCATAACCGTTTTTTATTATTTTCTCAAAAATTAAGTCTAATTTTGGGGCGCTGATTTTTAAGTATCTGCATATTGAGTGTACATCATAAAAAGTAGCCGGACTTTCTGACTCAATTAAACAGGCATTTAATAATTTTAATAATTGTTTTTCACTATTTAATTTTTTATTTTCAGATTCATCAATCATATCTGATATAAATTCTTTATTCTGAATTTTTCCTAACCATAATGGTCCTGCATGAATCAGTTTTTCACCACATTCCGGACAAAATGCTGGAATTGCAGTGGCTAATCCTTTATTGCATTCTCTATACATGCATTCTTTACAGTGACTGATGTAACCAATATTTGTTAATGATTTATCACTTTTCTTTGATCCTTTTTTAACTTTCAGGTATAATCTCATATAATGCTCGGTACTATGTGATAATAGCACTTCAATACATTTTGCATATTTTGATAAAGTTAATGCACAAAAACCCACAAGAATCCTAATTCCTGTTTCGTGACAATATTCACTTTTGTAGGGTTTGGAATTATATTTGCGGATACAAGGTTCTTTATAAGTTCCGCATAAGGCTGAAGTATCTGTTGCAGTAACGCATAATAGTGATTCTCTTCTAGCACAATAGCCTGCAGAATCTAAAAATGGTGAAGGCGTTCCAAAAGGATCTATATCAATGACATCGAATTTTCCGCGGTTCAACCTTAAAAAGATACTTGCATCATTATTATGTATGGAAATATTATCAAGATTATTCAATTCAACATTATGTTTTTCAAATTCATTAGCTAGTTCACTAATGTCGTTGATTGACACATCTCCAACCCCATTAATTTCGTTTTTATAACGAATACCTCTTATTCCACTTCCTCCAAATAAATCACAGATATTTATTTCTTTTCCATGTTCTTTTTGATATGTTTGAAGAGCCAGAATTGAGATATCTCTATTTAATTCCATGTGGGGATTGTAAAAAACAGGGGCATCTGATGAAACTTTCTCATACTCAGGGAATTCTATTTTAGTTGTCCCCTCTTCAATCGTTTTAAGTTTATAATCATCCAAGTTAATCACTTTTATTTTTATTTATCTAATATTTTAAATATTATTAAATTTAAATATTATTATAGTATGTAAAGGTGATATCATGTCAGAAATAAAAGTTCCCATAGCAAAACCGATAATCGGACAGGAAGAAATTGATAATGTAGTTGAGGTTTTGAAATCTGGAATGATTGCTCAAGGACCAAAAGTTTCAGAATTTGAAAAAGAATTTGCATCATGGGTTGATGCAGATTATGGTGTTGCAACTAACTCCGGAACTGCAGCATTGCATGTAGCATTACTTGCTTGTGGTATTGGTGCCGGTGATGAGGTAATCACAACCCCATTCACTTTTATTGCTAGTGGAAATTCAATAGTATATACTGGAGCAAAACCTGTATTTGCAGATATTGATTTAAAAACTTTCACATTAGATTCAAGTTATATTGAATCATTAATAACTGATAAAGCAAAAGCAATAATGCCTGTACACCTTTATGGTCAATCTGCAGATATGGATGCAATTTGTGATATTGCTGAAGATCATGATTTGATTGTAATTGGAGATGCGGCTCAAGCTCATGGAGCTACGTATAATGGTAAAAATGTAGGTAGTTTAGGGGATATGGCTTGTTTCAGTTTTTATCCAACTAAAAACATGACTACCTCTGAAGGGGGTATGATTACTACCAGTAATAAGGAATTTGTAGAGGAAGCCAATATATTCAGAGCTCATGGGTCACGTGTAAAATACCACCATGATGATATTGGATATAACTTTAGAATGACTGACATTTCAGCAGCTATCGGTCTTGCACAATTAAAATTAATCGATGAATTCAACAAAAAAAGAGCAGATAATGCAGCTTATTTAAATGAAGGATTATCTGATGTAGATGGAGTTATTACTCCTTATGCACGGAAAGGTTCAGTGCATGTTTATCACCAATACACAATACGTGTTGAAAAAGGAAATCGTGATGATTGGATAGATATTTTAACTGAAAATGGAATAGGAACAGGTGTTCACTATCCAATTCCATTGTATAATCAACCAATTTATAAAAAATTAGGATTCACTGGCAATTGCCCTAATGCTGAACTTGCTGCCAGCAGTGTTATTTCCTTACCTGTTCATCCATCATTAACAAATAATGATTTGGATTTAGTAATAGAAGCCGTTAAAAAAGCTTCTGATAAAATAGCTTAAAAGTCATTATGCAATGGCTTTTAATTTGACATTTTTTTTATTAAGTTAATTTTTTTTGATGAATGGAAATTTTTGTACTTTAGAAATTTTTTATCCAAAAAAATTACTTTTTCATTATGATATATTCTTTATTAAACCCTAATATTTCATCGTATTCAAATTTACAATTTAATTTAGATAATTCTAGAATATTATCTGATTTCATTAAACTCTCATTTAAAAATGGATTATATAATTTTCCATCAGTCGTAAGTACGATATAAAGTTCTTCATCTATTAATCTTATTGTAATATCTATCTCTTGGAGATTTTCATTATTCTCAAAAAGATTATTACACAGGTCATTAATAGCCTTTGAGATAGTTGTTGCATTGTTTTTGAAAATATTTTCAATGCATAATAGTATTTCCTTAGATTTTTTATCTAAATATTTATCAGTTTTTCCAATTTCTTTTCTAGCATATGTCCAACTAATTAATTTTGAATTTTGAAGCATCAAAATACTTTTTAACTTATCCTTATTGCTTCTTTGAAGTTTAAATGTGTAAATAAGGTAAATCATTACTGGAACACATTCCGCCAGTAATATTGAAATCCAAATACCTCTTCCACCAATCATGTTTGTTAATATTAATGCACCGGCAACTGGTAAACATTCTTCTAAAAATGTAATTATAGATGAAATCTTATTTTTTTCAATAGCCTGTGCATAATTTGCGAATAAATAAGATATGCAACGACCCACTAAGGAAAATGCAGTTATACGTATAGCTAATGTAACCACTTTAGCATGATCGGGCTCAACAATATTAAATATGGATAATAATATTTCAGGATAAACAAAAAACAGTACATTCACTGGAAAAGCAATAAATAATACTTGTTTAAATGATCGTACAATAATATAGTGCACCGCCTCATAATCCATCTCTTTATATAGTACTGTTACAATTGGGGACATAGTTTTCATAATTCCAGATAAAAACATGTAAATAAAGCAGTCACTATTATCATATACTAAAAATGCTAAAAGTCCTGCAACGCCATAATAAGTAGAACATAAATAGGTTAACATAGTCATTTTTAAGGTATAAAATATTTTTCCAATAACTTCAGGAGTATTAAGTATAATGTCTTTTAATGAAAGAATAATTTCTTTAATCTTAAATTTCGCTAGTGAAATTAGTCTATAAGAACGTTCGTTTTCAAATAGATATTTGGAAATATAAATTGTGCCTACAAGATATCCTAAAACGGATGCTAAAGCAGTAGAAGCAATTCCCCAATTAAATACTTTTAAAAATAATATATCCAGGATTATGTTTATAACATTGGATATTAACACTGCATAAAAAGGCATTTTTGGAAATCCATCAGAACGAATGAAAAATGAAATAACCAGCATAAAACAATTTAATGGATAATAAAACATCAATATTAATAAATATTCTTTACCTAAATTAAAAATTTCTGCAGGAACATTAAGCATCATTAATATATTATCCATGAATAGAAATACCATCAAAATATATACTATCGATACTACTATTATTCCTAAAATTGAAATTGTAAAATAAAAATTTGCTTTGTCATGATTTAATTGTGATTGGGCTCTTAATGCTAATAAATTACCTCCCTGACCAAATAAACTATAAAATATGCATGTGGTGTAAGTAATAGGGGATGCTAAATTAATCACGGATGCCTGTGTAGAACCCAATATAATGCATATGATAATTATATCAATTATTACACATAGTTTTTCAGACATTACCATAAATAATGTAGGTAATAGTAACTCATTATATTTTTTTCTTAAAAATGTATATTTTCGCCCTAAGTTATTTTCTTCTTGCTCTAATTTGGTTTCCATATTCATCACGAATCATTCAAGTAGATTTTCATCAAAATACTAATATTTATGGAATAGATTCGCCTTATTCTAATTCAGATAATTTATGTTAATATAATAGTATTAATTGTGTATAATAATATTTTTTAATTTAATATTAAAAAAACTTATGTACTATCGTTAAGTTAATATTATCTTTTTATCCTTCACTTTTTGCAATTATTATTCGATTTATTATTAAAAATTAGAAATAAGTATTTAGCATCAAAAAATTATTTATGATTTTAATTATAAACCTTTCATTATGGTGAAATTAAATAAAGATGAATTTAATGAAATGATTTTTACAAGAATCAACAATTTAATTTCTGATTATAATTTAATTAAAGAAAACGAATTAATTGCCGTTGCATTATCTGGAGGAAAGGATAGTGTTTTAACGCTGCATGCTTTAAAAAGATACCAAGATGTTTTGGATTTTGATTTGGTGGCTATCAGTGTTGACGAAGGAATCAAAGGTTACAGGTCCCATGGTATTGATGCAGCTATTAACAATGCAAAAGATTTGGGAATTGACCTGATTCAAAAGTCATTTCTTGAAGAAGAAGGTTTCGCTTTAGATGATATTTATTCTAACTTTAAAAGCGCATGCATTCCCTGCGGTGTTTTCAGAAGAAATATTTTAAATAAAACTGCTTATGAAGTAAGTGCTGATAAGATTGCTACCGGACACAATCTTGATGATGAAATTCAATCTTTTTTAATGAGTTTTGCACGAGGCGATACAATAAAGTTCTCTAAATTCGGCCCTGAGCTTGATGTGATTCATCCTAAACTGGTTCCAAGAATAAAGCCCCTGTGGAATACTCCCGAAAAAGAGGTTGGTTTATGGACGGTTTTAAATGATATTGATATTCATTTGGAAGAATGTCCTTATTCTCATTTGTCTTTAAGGGCTAAAATTAAAGAATTTTTAAATAATAATGAAGATGTCTATCCCGGTTTAAAAAATAATATTATGAAATCATTTCAAAAGATTTTGACCTTTGAAAATGATATTTCCACTACTTTAAATGAATGTGAACTTTGTGGCGAACCAACTTCATCTAATATTTGCAAGGCATGTGAAATTAAACAATTAGTTTCTAAAGATTGCGAAAGCCATGTATGCGATGAATAATGCTACAAGTATGAATCCTTCTTTTTTATCATATTTGTTATGGGTTTTACCAAATATGAAGAACAATATTGTAACACCAAACATTAACATAATATCCAATAGCATATTATGGTTTATTGATATTGGGCTTATTGCACTACTTGCACCCAGAACTAATGAAATATTGAAGATATTTGACCCTATTACATTACCTATAATCAACTGATTTTCATCTTTCTTTAAAGCGGCAAGTGATGTAACAAGTTCGGGTAAAGAGGTACCCATAGCCACAATAGTTAAACCCACCAATGTTTCACTCATTCCAAATGCTAATGCTATATATGATGCACTATCAACAACTAGATCTGCACCGATTATGATTCCAGCTACCCCACAAACAATATAAATAATGCTTCTTAAAAGACTTAACTTAGGTTTTTCAACAGTTAGTGATTCTTTTGATTTTCGGGCATTATAAACAAGATATGAAACATAAGCAATAATTAAAATAATTAAAATAATACCTTCAATTCTGGAAATTTTCCATCCCAGAAGAATGAATGCAGTTAAAATTCCTGTGAGTATAACCAAAAATGGCAAATCCAGTTTCAAAACTTTTTCATCGATTTTAAGTTCTTTTAAAAGAGCACACAAACCAATTATCAGCATCATATTAAATAGATTACTTCCAATAACATTACTGAGAGCTAAAGCATTACTGCCTGATAATGATGAAGTTATAGAAACTGCTGCTTCGGGTGCACTTGTACCGAAAGCGACAATGGTAAGACCAACAATCAATGTTGGAATCTTAAGTATTGAAGCAACATTACTTGACCCATCAACAAAAAAATCTGCTCCTTTGATTAACAATACAAAACCAACAATCAATAATATGACTTGTATAATAATGCTTATGAAATCCATTTAATCTTCATCCTCAATAATGTAATCTTCACCCAGATCAGTTACAAGAATCTTATCAATTTGATGTCCATCTAAATCTACAATTTCAAAACAGAATCTTTTCCACTGATATTTATCATTAACGTCAGGTAAAGTACCACTGATACTTAAAATAAAACCTGCAATAGTTGTAAAACCATCTTCCTCTTCATCAGGAAACGATTCATCAATGTCGAATAATTCTTTAAAGTTATCAATTCCAAATCTTCCATCAATTAACCATGTACCGTCTTTTCTTTCAGTAGCTCGTGGTTCATCATTTTCGTCAATGCCTGGAATATCTCCAACAATACCCTCTAACAAATCATTTAAAGTAATTAAACCCTCAACACTGCCAAACTCATCAACAACGAGTGACATATGAACATATTCCTGATTTTCTTTAAATTCTTTTAAAAGTTCCAGTGTTTCCAAATTTTCAGAAACAACTAAAGGTTCTTTAATAATTTCATTGATATCAAAATCAACATCACTAAACATTAAAGAAAGGATATCTTTTGCCTGAACAACTCCCATAAAATCATCTAATTCTCCATAAGCTATAGGAAAAATAGACCGTTTACTTTCCATAATTTTAACTTTATTAATTTCTCTTGTATCTTCCAAATCAATCCAGATAATTTCATTTCTTGGAGTCATAATTGATTCGACTTTTTGATCATCAAGTTTAAAGACTCTTTTGATAATATCTTCTTCTTCCTGTTCTATTGTCCCGTTTTCTATTCCTTCTTTAATCATTAATTCAATTTCTTCTTCAGTAACAATATTATCATTTCTGTTTTCTATTCTTAATACCCATAAAAGAAATCTGCTGGATTTTGCAAGAATATAACTAATAGGTTTTGAAATCTTGGAGAGAATCACCATGCTCCTTGCAACTTTGAGAGAAACTTTTTCCGGATTATTTAAAGCAATAACTTTTGGAACGATTTCTCCAACAACTAATGTTAAATATGTGGTGATAATAACAACAATTATTATACTTATCTGTTCATTGTAAGGAACAAATGAAATTAGTTTTGAAAGAGGCTCAGAAAGGGTTACTCCACCAAAAGCCCCTGTTAAAACACCAATTAATGAAATTCCAATTTGTACGGTTGATAAAAATTCATTAGGGTCTTCTAATAAATCAAGAACTATTTGTGCCTTTTCATTTCCTTCATCCAAGTATTTTTGCATTTTTCCTCTTCTAACTGACACAACAGCAAGTTCTGCCATAGATAAATATCCAGTAAGGATGATTAAAACTATTATAATGATTATTTCAAGTATTCCGGCATCCATTTCTAACAGACCTTAATTTATAAATCACTAGCTAATATGAATCCTGTATTTCCATATATTTCGTCTTGCATTTCTTGCACAGCATATGACGCTTCTTCTCTTGTATTTACTTTTTTAAAGATTCTGCGACCTTTTACTTTTATTGTTTTTCCGCATACGCATTTCCTTGTAGCTATGCCTTCTTTTGCATATAAAACTCTTCCACAATCACAACGAAATATAAGGTACATAGTTGTATTTTCCTAAAATTTAGATTATATATTGATTTTTTTTAAAAGTATAAAAAACTTTTTGTTGATGTTATATATTAATCTATTAATTATCCTTTTTAATAGATGTAAATATTTCTAGCCGCCAAATATTTGCATGAATAATGGAATGAAAACTTGTGAAGGTAATATTACTAAAGTAGCTATACTAACTGCAATATTTGTTCCAATAACAACTAATAATATTCTGAAAATGTTATTGTGCCATAAATCTTTAAAACTTTCAAAATGTGCTAAATTTTTAATATCACTTTGTCTTACTTTCCTATATTTGGCTTCAGTTAAACCTGAAAACCATCCTGCAGCAAGTAATGGATGAATAATTGTTAACGGAGCAACAACTCCACCTACAATTGCAGATTGAATTTTTGATCCGGATAATATTGAGCCTAAAAATCCCATAAGCATACTAATTGCTATAAACTCATAAAGATTATAAGTAATATTTATCCCATTAAAATAAGCCAGAAAAAATATCACAACAAATAAAATAGGAATTAATGCAAGTATTATTTTAGACCAAGGCAGGCCTTTTTTGTCTATAATTTTATTTAATTCTTCAAGAGGGGGGATGCTTTCTGGGTTATCCAAGTATCTATTTATTCCTGGTTGGTGTCCCGCACCTACAACAGCAATAACTTTATCTTCAGGTATTCTTAAAATGCTTCCAGCAAGGAAAGCATCTCTTTCGTGAACTAAAACTTCATATATATCTGGTGCTTCATCTTTAAACATTTCAAGCAAATCATCAAGTTTTTCAGGATTTTTCAAATCCTCAATATCGATTTCTTCATCATCGGTATCGGAAGATAATATTGCATATAGGAATTTGATTTTGTCAATAAAAGACATTCTATTTAATGCGCGCTCTAATGTTGTATTGATGTCTCGGTCGATTAGGGCTATTGGTATTCCTAAATCTTCAGCAGCTTCTATTGCACCAATCATTTCTGAACCTGGTGCAACATCTACTTCGGCACCAATTTTTGATTGGAAATAACTTAGTACGGTTGTGACTAAAAAGAGTCCTACTTTGTTTTCTTTTATAATTGTTGTAACAGAAATAGACTCGTCTTCTTCTATTCCCCTCATTGATTTTTTAAGTTTAGTATACCTTCCATAATCAAGTTCAATAGCCACTCTGTCCGGTTGTATCTCATAAATCTTATCTTTTACTTCATTTACACTTTCTGAAGATACATGGGCCGTACCAATAATCGTTAAACATTCACGCTTCATTAATATAACACTCTTCTAAAAATATATTCGATAATAATTTTAATGATTACATTATTTAAAGTTAACCTTATTTATCTTTATTCCATCATATTTTCCAACGTTTTTTGTGGAATTTTTATTTAAACTAAATCCAATATCCTTTTCATATCCAAGACTTTTTAATTTATTTCCGGAAGTTGATTCATAAAAAGCTTTTTGAACGGCATTATAATCTCTGCTGGCCAAAACAGCAGATTTTGCATATTCATCAATTTCGCACTCACTGCAGTTTTTATATATTTGATAAATTATTTCTCCTGAGGCTAAAAAATCTTCGATTGCAAATTTTCCCCAAACACCAGCCATAACAAGATCAACATGACTTTCACCAAGTTCAATGCTAGCTTTTGCTACTGCACTTGCATTATTTAAACATCCAATTAGAACTTTTGAGTTCATTTTTTCAAGTATTCTTGTACCGTTGCTTGTGGTCAATATTAATGTTTTTGAATCAGTTTTAAAATCTTTTAGTGCATTTGGTGAATTCCCAATATCAAAACCTTCAACTTTAGCACCTTTACGTTCACCAGCAATAACTCCTCCAGTTTCACTTTTTAGTTTAAAAGCTTCTTCTGGCGTAAAGCATGGAATTATTTCTTTAAATTCAGTTAATGCTTCTGTTATTGTAGTGCTGGCTCTTAAGACATCAACCATTATTGAAACATCGTTACTTATTGTTTCTTCAAAACTTAATGTTACTTTCATAGTTTACTATATATTGGTGTGCTTTATATAATATTATACTATGAGGATTGTTACAACGCCCATGTGTGAAGAAGTTGTAAAACTTGCAGGCATTAAAGATTATAAGGTCAATAAAAATCCTGATTTAGAAAAAGGAGATTTCGCAATTTTACTTTCAGAAAGTAAAATTAAAATGGATTCACTTCCAATTAAATTAAATACACCTAAACAATTATTTGAAAGTATTCGTGAAGTTTCAAAGATAACTGGCAATGAACTGTCTGGAGATAAAATTTTGGAGTTTTTTGAAGGTTATGATTTGTGTATAAAATATCTGAATAATCATGAAAATCCTCAGGTTAAAGTTAAAGTTTTATCTAAATTTTTAACTGATATTGTAGATAATATAGGTTTTGAAATACATGATGAAAACTACGATTATGTTATTTATCCGGATTATTTAAAGGAAAATGTCCAAAATGAAGATGTTGTGCTGGTAGAAATTCCATCCCATACTTTTGTTTCTAAAAATCCTTTTGAAAGAATTCAGGCGAGATATGCAATTTTGGAAAAATTAATATAGATTAAAACTGAAAAAATATTATTAATATAGACTTTATGTGAGAGTATCAAAATGTATGAAACATTAATATATACTGGTGGAGTTCACAAAAGTGAAGAAATCAAGGAATTGATTGAAGATTTGGGTGGATTCATTCTTCAAGATAATATTTTACAAATGGAATTGGTATTAAACATGGCAGTTCCGTTAAAAGATGTGGAAAAAATTGAAGAAAAATCAAAAGAATTATTGGCAAAGCTTAGTGTAGCACCAATGACGGGTTCTGAAATAGCTATTGTATCACCTACACTCGCAAGACACCATTTACCTCATGCTGCATGCGATATTTCAGAATATTTACGTGAGTATGGTGCAAAAGATAACATGATTGGTCTTGCAAGAGGTGACGGTAAGGGAACTTCAGGTATTTCTGAAGAAGAAAAACAATTAATTGAAGAGCATGACATTGCTATTTTTGCACTCGGTAGCTTTGAAAATTGTATTAAAGAAAAATCTTTCTTATATGATGGTTTGGATATTCCAGTAATTGTAACCGGCGCACCCGATATACCAACAGAAGAACTTCCGGGTGCTGATGCTTATGTTGGTGGTTTAGGAAGAATTCCTAGAAGATTAAGAAGAGGTCCTGATATTAGGGCATTAAATAATTTAGTTGAAACAGTTGAGGAACTTTTAAATAATAAAAAGCAGGAAATGACCTTAGATCCACCTTTAGTACCGTCTATTGTTGTTAAAAATGCAATTGAAAATCAAATTCCGGAAATAAAGGACGTTATTTCTCCAACACCAGTTACTACTCAGCTTGAAGGTGTTCGTGTTAAAATAGATTATGATAAATACCATGAATTGATTGAAAATATTGTAGTGGATGGTAAGAAATTATCCGAAATTGCAGATATTAAAAAATCTAAAATGTATGATTATATTTTAGTTAAAATTAATAACCATAGTTCTCTTGTTGAGGACTAAAAATCTTTTTTTTATTTTAATCTCATTCCAAAGAAGTTAATGGCATCCACCAAATCATTAAAGTCTTCTAATTCTCTTTCTATAACATTTTCATCTGTTAGATCAATGCTTAATTCACCATCTACTGTCAGTGTGTCCGGGCCACGCCCTACAACGCGTTCGGTTCCGTCAGAGCTTAATATTCTCTCAGCATCCAACTGATGAACAAATGACCTGCCGGGTATTATTACTGCTTGTTTAATTTCACTTAAATCAAGGGTTTCTAAATCTTCTTTTGTAATAAGGCAAGCTATTTCTTTTTCGACAGCTACAACATTCACACTATCCACTTCAAGTTTGTCAAATATGTTTTGTATATATGGTGCAGCTATTTTTGATGTAATTATTGTTGCTTCGCCAGTAACTGGTTTGATAAATTGTAAAAATATTTCATTTTCATCTTTTGCTATTGCAAAAGGCCCGCCGGTTTCCGGATCACATAATGGTGTTCCTGTAATTCTAAAATTATATTCCTTATTTAAATCTTTTACTAACTGTGCGAATTCTTCAATGGGTTGGGATTCGTGGTCTTTTAAAATAGGTTCATTTCCTAAAATTAATCCTTCATTAAATGTATTCGCAAATCTCATTAGTATAAATCCTTTTGCACCCCATTCTTCTAAATCATTACATGTTTGTCTTAAAACTTCTCCGTCATTAACGCCGGGAATAATTACACTCGCCCCAGTTAGTTTAATATTTTCACAAAATATTTTACATGCATCTAAGGCTTCTTTTGGATATTTATCTTTTACCCATTGTGTTCTAAGTTCAGGGTCTGTTGAAAAAACAGTAAATGTAGCCTCTTCAACTCCATTATTAATTAATCTATTGGCTATGTCACTGTCGCTTATCCCTTTTCCGCAGCTGTATCCTAAATGTGATTTTATTGAAAATTGGTTTAGTTGTGCAGTCAGTGACTCTAGGTGGGGATAACAACTAATGTCTCCTCCACCACTAATGTCAGCTATTATTTCACCCATTCCTCTATTCATCATTACTGCTGTTTGAATATTATTCATGACTTCAAATGGACTTTTGAATTCACTTTGGGCATCTGCTACTCCTTTTGAACATCGTTCGCATCCAACTTTATTTGGAAGACAATGTGCACAGCCAAAAACTTTAATGTCTTTTACCTTTCTAAAGTAACAGTATTTACAAAAACCGTTACAATCTTTTCCAGGTATTCCTCCTACATCTGCTACTACATGCATGATTTTAAATTTTGTGTTTAGTATTATATAAATAGATTGTCATTTAACAAGTATTAAAAAAAGTATTATTTATTACAAATGATGTAAAAAGTAATAATTTGTTAAATTTATTAGTTTTATATAAATCTTTTAGTTTCAAATTTAAAATTAAATTCTATTAACGCTACTTAATTTTGAATAATTTAAATTAAAATTTGGTTTTTATTTGGTTTTTAAAGTATTTTAATTTATTTTTAAAAGTATTACTTTCAGGGGCTTTTTTCTTAAATTCTTTTTATCATATTATTCTTTATATACTTTTCTAAAAATTTCTAGGGGTAATGTTTATATTATATCTTTATTAAAGATAATTTCATATACCATATTGCTGGCTATTTGCAAAGACTTGCTTTGTAGCTCAACTCAATTTGGTGAAAAAATTTTACCATTGAGAGTGGTATATTAGTTAAACTCTATTTATTTAGGAGGGAAAAAATGGCAAAGTTTGATGATAAAATCGATTTATTCGATGATAGAGGCAATGAAATTGCATCTGGCGTACCAATCGAAGCTATAAGTCCACTCAGAAACCCTGCAATTAAAAACATCGTAAAAGGTGTTAAAAGAACTGTTGCAGTAAACTTAGAAGGACTTGAAAAATCTTTAAAAACAGCATCTGTTGGTGGAGACAAATCTAGAATATTAGGTAGAGAATTAGATCTTGATATTGTAGGAAATGCAGAAGCAATCGCAGACAAAATGAAAGGAATTATCCAAATTTCTGCAGACGATGACACAGTCGTAACACCTATTTCTGGAGGAAAAAGGTTATTAGTACAAGTACCAACTCAAAGAATTGATGTTGCTGCTGAATACTCTACTGCTCCATTATCCAGTGCTTCAGCATTGGTACAATCTGTTATTGACATTTGTGATGTAAGTATCTATGATGCTAACTTTGTAAAAGGTGCAGTATTAGGTAGATACCCACAATCTGTAGATTACAAAGGATCTAACATTGCAACCATGTTAGACATTCCACAAAAACTCGAAGGTGCAGGTTACGGTTTAAGAAATGTAAAAGCAAACGACTTCGCTGCTGCTACATTGAAAAACACTTTCCAAGCTACTGCTTTAGCTGCAATTTTCGAACAAACTGCTATGTTTGAAATGGCTGATGCATTAGGTTCATTCGAAAGATTACACTTATTAGGTTTAGCTTACCAAGGTTTAAACGCTGATAACTTAGTATATGACATGGTAAAAGAAAACGCTACTGAAGGTACAGTCGGTAGTATTGTACAAGCAACTATCGCTCGTGCAGAAGCTGATGGTGTAATTGCTCCTCAAGACCAATTAACTGATTTCGCTATTTACAACACTGATGATGCAGCTAAATGGAACGCATATGCTGCTGCTGGTGCTGTAGCTGCAACTATGGTTAACGTAGGTGCTGCTCGTGCTGCTCAAGGTATTCCATCTACTTTATTATACTTCAATGATAACCTTGAATTCGCAACCGGTTTACCTGGTCTCGACTACGGTAGAGCAGAAGGTGTAGCTGTAGGATTCTCATTCTTCTCTCACTCCATTTATGGTGGAGGAGGTCCTGGTTTATTCAACGGTAACCACGTTGTAACCAGACACAGTA